>Ga0265293_10004537_pt1 | contig 24371 bp, 23 predicted proteins | sample Munlanlewell138R_FD_192505 | JGI IMG/M metagenome (GOLD analysis project Ga0265293, IMG submission 192505) | Leachate microbial communities from a municipal landfill in Southern Ontario, Canada - Leachate well 138R | ecosystem: Engineered > Solid waste > Landfill > Unclassified | place: Canada...
CCCTGATCCAGCGCCCCGCGAAAGCGCGCGCAGATGTCGGCGGCAATATCCTCGAAGGCGGCGTCCTCGACCGGGCCGGAGGGCAGGCCGATGCACCACAAAAGCGGCACGATCCCGACGCCGGACTGTGCTGCCTCCGCCATCGCCCCGGCTGCTGGGGTGCCGGAAGGCGCGATGATCGCCGCCATGTCCGCGCCTGTGCAGAAGGGCGGCCAGCCGCCCGGCCGGTCGAAATCGGCGCGCTTGGCAACCGTGCCGGCAAAGCTGTTGGTTTCGTGCTGGAAACCGGCGACCGCAATCCTCATGACCCTGCCCCGCGCCGCATGGTCAGTAGGTTCCCGGATACTCGCCGCCGTCGATCAGCAGGTTCTGGCCGGTGATGAAACCGGCATGCGCGCTGACGAGGAAAGCGAAATAGGCGCCGATCTCTTCCGGCCGCCCGAAGCGTCCGGCCGGATTTCCCGCGGCCCGCGATGCCCAGATATCGTCATAGGCGCGGCCGCTGGTCTCGGCCATGCGCGCCACATGCGCGCGCTGGCCGTCGCTGTCGAAAATGCCGGGCAGAAGCGTGTTGATGGTCACGTTGCGGCCCACGGTCTGGCGCGCGAGGCCGGCGGAAAAACCGACGAGGCCGGAGCGCGCGCCGTTGGACAGGCCAAGCTCGGCATGGGCGATCTTGACGCTGCGCGAGGCGATGTTGACGATGCGGCCGAAGCCGCGCTCCATCATGCCGTCGACCGTCGCCTTCATCATGAAGATGGGCGGCAGCATCATCATGTCCACCGCCCTGATCCAGTCGTCGCGGTTCCACTCGCGAAAATCGCCGGGCGGCATGCCACCGGCATTGTTGAGAAGGATATCCGGCTCGGGGCAGGCGGCAAGCGCTGCCGCCCTGCCTTCCTCGGTGGTGATGTCGGCAACGACGGTGGTCACCTTCGCGCCGGTCGCGGCACGGATTTCGGCGGCGGCGGCTTCCAGCGTCCCGGCGGTGCGCGCCACCATGGTGACATCGACGCCCTCGCGGGCGACGGCCAGCGCGCAGGCCTTGCCCATGCCCTTGCTCGCTCCCGACAGCAGCGCCTTCCTGCCAGCCAGTCCGAGTTCCATGTCGTGCTCCCCTTCCCCCGGTGTGCAGCGCCGGTGTGCGGTTATTCGGCCGCGATCGCAGCCGGACTGATCGAGAGGCCGTACTTCTTGTCCAGGCCGAGCGCCCGGTAAGCGTCGAGACCGGCCTGAAGCGCTGCCGGCGCCAGTGGCTGGAGCGGCTTGCGCAGCGGGCCGGAAGGCAGGCCGAGCGCGCGCATGATGGTCTTGGTCGCCACCGGATTGATGGCCGAATAGACGAAATGCAGGATCGGCAGGTTGCGAAGATAGGCTTCGCGGAACGCAGCCGCATCGCCTTCCGCGCGCCATGGTGTCGAGATCGTCACCATTTCGGCGGGAATGATGTTGCCGGTCATGTTGGCCGTGCCATGGCCGCCCAGCGACATGGTGGGCACGACGAGGCCGAGATTGGGCGAGCAGCAGCACATGATCGACATGTCGGGCTTCGCCGCGCAGACCTGCGCCACCTGCCCCACGCGCGTGGTCGATTCCTTCAGCACCACCATGTTGTCGTGGCGGGCGAGCTTCAGCAGATCGCTCCAGTGGAGGTCCGTCTTGACGCGCGGCGGGTTGTTGTAGAAGCCCATCGCCAGATCGGTGCTGTCCAGAACCTCGAACATGAAATCGGTGATGGCATCGTTGTCGGCGCCGATATAGGCGGGGGCGGCAACGATCGCGCCATCCGCGCCGGCGGCCCTGGCATGGCGCACATAATCGATGGTGGTTTCGGTGTTGTTGCCGGTGCAGCCATAATACATCTGCATGTCGCCCGGCTTCATCGCCACCGTCTTCTCGACGATCTCGCGGCGCTCCTGCGGCGACAGCATCGACACTTCGCCGGTCGAGCCCATGATCAGCACGGCGGACGTGCCATGCGACTGATGCCAGTCGAGCAGCGTGCGAAAGCCCTCGAAATCGATGCTGCCATCGCCATTCATCGGCGTGACGAGCGCGACGAACGAGCCTTCGGGTTTCTTATGCGCCATTTCTGCCTCCCAACACGGAATTCCGCTTCAAACCACCAGAGTTGGCTAACTGTGGCGGCGTGGCTGGCACAGGGCAAATAGAATAAGCGCAGGACCCCATAACTGAATATTATGGGGTCGTACGGGCGGCCAGCGCGGTTTCGATTCCCGCGACCAGTTCCGCCAGAAAGCCCGCCGCCGCACGGGAAAGCGGCGTCTCACGCGGCTTGAGAATGCAGATGTCGAACGGCACTTCCGGTTCGAAGGCAACGGCGGAAACCCTGCCGCGCAGCGCCATGGCGGTCAGCTCATCCACAAATGCGATTCCGCAACCCGCCGCAGCGAGCGAACCGGCGGCGAAGGAAGGCTGGCTTTCGGCCGCTATGGTCGGCGAAATGCCGTGGTCGGCAAAGGCGTTGGCGATGTAGCTTGCCGAGATGGTGTGGCGCGCCAGCATGATCAGCGGCTCGCCCTCCAGGTCCTCCGGCGTGATCCGCGCCCGCGATGCCAGCCGGTGGCCGGGCTGCATGACGCACACGCAGCGCGCGTGATAGGTGTGCAGGATTTCGATGTCGTCGCGGCGCTTGTGGGTCTGCGCCACGCCGAGCTCGACCTGCCGCGAGGCGACCAGTTCGAGAACCCGGGCGGATGTGTAGACATCCTGCAGCATATGCACCTGAGGATGGCGCGCGCGAAACCGCATCAGCGCCTGCGGAACCACCTCGAAGCTCAGCATGGGCAGGGTGGCGAAACGCACCGTCGCCCGCGACAGGGTGCGGATTTCCTCGGCCACCATGGTCAGGCGGTCGAGGCCGTAGAACATCATGTCCACTTCACGGAAGAATTCCTGCGCCTCGCGCGTCGGCACGATGCCCCCGGTCTGGCGCGTGAACAGCGTAAAACCGAGGCTGAATTCCAGATCCGCGATCAGCCTGCTGACAGCCGGCTGCGAGACGTTGAGACGTTTCGCAGCCGCCGTGATCGAGCCGTGCATCATCGCGGCCCGAAACGCCATCAGCTGACGCTGGTTCATGCACGCAGCTCTTCGAGCGCCACGGTCAGCCAGTAGCGCACGCCGTCGCCGATCAGCCTGTCGTTGAAATCATAGCGGTCCGAATGCAGGGCCGGACCGTCGCCGGCGCCGAGGAAGAAGAAGCAGCCGGTCGACTGTTCGAGCATATAGGCGAAGTCCTCCGCGCCCATGCCGGGCGATGCGCGGTCATCGACGCGCGCATCGCCGAAGCGCTGACGCAGCGCCTCAGCAATACGGTTTGTCGATTCTTCCGGATTGTGCAGCGAGGGGAACATGCGGTTGTAATCCACCTCAAGCGTGGTGCCGTAGGCGTCGGCGGCGGCCTTCGCCATCTCGTTCAGCCGGCGCTCGATCAGGTCGCGCGTCTCGGGTTTGAAGGAGCGCGTGGTGCCGCGGATGACCACCTTGGAGGGGATGACATTGGGCGCATCGTAGTTGCCGCCTCCGATATGGCCGACGCTGACCACGCCCTGATCGAAGGGCGACAGGTTGCGGCCGACGATCGACTGGAGGTTCATGACGAACTGCGCGGCGGCCAGCGTCGGATCGATCGACAGATGCGGGCCGGAGCCGCCATGGCCGCCCTGCCCGCCGAAGGTCACGGTGTAGATGTCGGCGGCGGCGAGCATCGGGCCAATCGCGACATTGAACGAGCCTTCGGGAAGGTTCGGCTTGTTGTGCAGGCCATAGACAGCATCGACCGGGAAGCGCTCGAACAGACCGTCGCGCATCATGGCCGGCGCACCGCCCAGCCCTTCCTCAGCCGGCTGGAAGATGAAATGGATGGTGCCGGAAAATTCGGGATTGCGGGCCAGAACCTCGGCCGCGCCCAAAAGCATGGTGGTGTGGCCGTCATGGCCGCAACCATGCATCATGCCGTCGATGGTGGAGGCATGCGGCAGCCCGGTCGCCTCCGTCATCGCCAGCGCATCCATGTCGGCGCGAAAGCCGATGGCGCGGTTGCCGGTGCCGGCGCGCAGCGTGCCCACCACACCGGTGCCGCCAACGCCTTCGGTGACCTCCAGCCCCAGAGCGCGCAGCTTCTCAGCCACCATGGCGGCGGTGCGGACTTCCCTGAAACCGATCTCGGGATGGCGATGCAGATCCTGACGGGTTTCGCGAAGCGCGGGAAGAATCTCCGCCAGCGTGGCTTCCATCGCGGCGGGAAAAGGTGCGGAGGTCATGGTCTTGTCTTCCCTTACTGGTCTGTGATCTGCGGCTGGCGCTGCGCCCCGGGTCGTGATGTGAGGTCAGCGCACCTGAAGCCAATGGGTGTTAAAGAAGGCGGGCGGCCCCGTCCACCGTCCGTTACACCTATCATCGTTTCCGGCCTGACATGAAGAGCGCGATGGCGGTCTGCTGCGGTACCGCGAAACATGCAACCGGCAGCGCGTATCCGTCGCGCTCCGCAGCCAGCCAGCATCACCCGAACCCGCGCTGGCAGAGCGCAAGCCGCCTTTCCCGCACATAAGTGAAACCCGAAAGTATGCGGCCATGACGACCGGCACATGAACGCCAGGCGCGTTTCTCATTTTTCCGGAGTTTCCGGCATTCGCGACTCGCAGCATCCCGGCAAGGGTCCCGCGCCCGGCTGTCCGGCTGTCCGGCCCCTGCCGGAAAATACATTGGTCGGGAGCGTGGCATGACATCTCCCTGTCACGGGGATGAGAGTAACACCCGGTGCAGGCTCGGCTGCCGCGTGGCTCGCCTGACCGCGTCACAATTGCAGCTCGCGCGACGCTACGGAAAGAGGCTATCGGCAGCAACGCTTTGATCCGCGAAGATTCCGTACGCGTAAGGCCGCAAAGCTGCCGCGCATGGGCGAGCGCCACATGAGCCGGCTTCCCGCCATCGCTGCGCGGGAGAAAAATCCGGTTGCACTGGCAAATCAATTTTTCTCCTTGACAATCCGCGCTCCAAAGTCCTGAATATCCGTTATTCGGGAGCAATAACAAGAGTTCACACCCAAAACATCGGTCGCTCGGAAAATCATTGGAGGCCAGTTTCTCTGCTGGTTCTGATGATGAGATTTCCGTGAGGGCAGCCAGGGGTTCACCAGACCCGGCCGCCGCAAAGCGTTCTGCAGGGTGATGACGCGTCGGGGGAGATCACGTGCTTTTTTTTGTTCTGCGAAGAATCCTCATATCCATATGTGTGTGCCTTTGCGTCCTTCTCATCAGCTTTTCGCTTACCCGGATGAGCGGCGACGTGGCCACGACCATCGCCGGGCCGGAAGCCACTCAGGCCGATATCGAGCAGGTGCGCCGGGCTTATGGTCTGGACAGGCCGCTTGCGGTTCAGCTCGCCGACTGGGCCGGGCATGCGGTGCGGGGTGATTTCGGCCAGAGCTTCTATTTCAGGAAGGATGTCTCCTCCCTCATCGTCGAGCGCATGCCCACCACCTTCCGGCTTGGCGTCTTCGGCATGCTGGTCGGTCTGGCGCTGGCCCTTCCCCTCGGCATTCTCGCCGCCCTTTATGAAGGGCGCTTCCTCGACCGCGCGATCCAGCTCCTGATTAGCGCCAATCAGGCTGTGCCGAGCTTCTGGCTGGCGCTGATGCTCATCATCGTGTTCGGCGTTCATCTCGGCTGGCTGCCGACCACCGGCGCCGACAGCTGGCGCCACTTCATCATGCCGACGCTTGTGCTGGGGCTCTCGGTGCTGCCGGCGCTGGCGCGGCTGGCCCGCTCGGGCATGATCAAGGCGCTGGCATCGGATTACGTGCGCACCGCCAGGGCAAAAGGTCTCTCCAGCTTCTCCATCATCGTCAAGCATGCGCTGCGCAACGCCGCAATCCCCATCGTTGCGATCGCCGCCGTCCAGTTCGGCAATGCGCTGGGCGGGTCCGTGGTCATCGAGAGCGTGTTCGCATTGCATGGCGTCGGCCATCTGGCATGGGAGAGCATCATCAAGTCCGACGTCGCCGTCATTCAGGCGACCGTGCTGATGTTCTCCATCATCTACGTGGTGATCACCTTCATCTCCGATGTGATGAACGCCATGCTCGATCCCCGCATCAGGCTTTCATGAGGGCGTTCCGGATATGCATCTGAACCGGGTTCGGGCCGACTTCCTGATCGGCGCGCTGATACTGTCGCTGGTCGCCATCGCGGCCATATTCTCCCACCAGATATCGGGTCACGACCCGTTCTCCCAGGATCTGATGAAGCGCATGCTGCCGCCCTTCTGGATGGACGGCCATGACCCGGAGCATTTTCTGGGGACCGACCAGCTCGGGCGGGACTATCTGGCGCGGCTGCTCTATGGCGCGCGCATCGTGCTGCTGATCGGCGTGGGGGCAACGCTGTTTGCCGGGGTGATCGGCATCACGCTCGGCGTTCTGGGCGGCTATTTCGGCGGGATGGTGGACAGCATCGTGCTGTTCCTGATCACCGTGCGCCTGTCGCTGCCCACCGTTCTGGTGGCGCTGGCGGTGGTGGGCATGGTCGGCAGCAGCCTCGCCATCGTGGTCTCCATTCTCGCCCTTCTGCTGTGGGACCGCTTCGCCGTGGTCGCCAGAACCACGACGATGCAGATCCGCCATCTCGACTTCATCAAGTCGGCGCGCGTGTCCGGCTGCTCCACATCGTGGATTCTGTGGCGGGAGGTTCTTCCCAACATTTCCGAGCAGCTGATCGTGGTCGCCACGCTGGAAATTACGCTCGCCATCCTCGTCGAGGCATCCCTGTCCTTCCTCGGGCTCGGCGTTCCGCCGCCGCTGCCGTCCTGGGGACTGATGATCGCCGAAGGCAAGGACCAGATGTACTTCAATGCATGGATCGTCACCCTTCCCGGCATCGCTCTCATGCTCGTGGTCGTGGCGGTCAATCTCGTCGGCGACGGTGTGGCCAGGCTCTCGGATTGGAATGGTAATGGCTCCACTCGTTGACATTTCCCGCCTCAAAATCTCCTTCGGCCCGGAGATCGCCGCCGTTCGCGGGCTGTCGCTCCAGATTCATGAAGGCACCATCCATTGCCTCGTCGGCGAATCCGGCTGCGGAAAATCGATCACCGCGCTCTCGATCCTCAGGCTGCTGACCCGCAATGCGAGCGTTTCGGCCGACCGGCTGACATATCGCGACGTCGACCTCATCCGCGCGCCTGACCGCGAGATCAGGCGGCTGTCGGGCAATGAGATTGCGATGATCTTTCAGGACCCGATGACCAGCCTCAATCCGGCCTACACCATCGGCTCGCAGATGACCGAAGGCTATCTTCGCCATCGCGGCGGCACGCGGGCGCGGGCCATGGCGCGCGCGGAAGACCTTCTGGGCCGTGTCGGCGTGACGGCGGCGGGCATGCGGCTTGGCCAGTTTCCGCACCAGCTTTCCGGCGGATTGCGCCAGCGCGTCATGATCGCCATGGCACTGATGTGCGAACCGAAGCTGCTGATCGCAGACGAGCCCACCACCGCTCTGGACGTCACCGTTCAGGCCCAGATCCTGCGCCTGCTGAAGGATCTTCAGAAGGACCTTGGCCTGTCCATTCTGCTCATCACCCATGATCTCGGCATCGTTGCCCGCATCGCCGACTACATCGATGTGATGTATGCGGGCGAAGTGGTCGAGACCGGCCCGGTCGAAGCGGTGTTCGACAATCCCTCCCACCCCTATACGCGCGGCCTGCTGGACTGCATTCCCCGCCCCGAAAAGCGGATGAAGGGCGAGGAACTCGGCAGCATTCCCGGCACCGTGCCGCGCCTGTCGCCGAAATTCGTGGGTTGCGGCTTCCGCGACCGCTGCCGCTTCGCCTCCGAAATCTGCGCCCGGCCCGTGGACATCAGGCAGGCACCGGGAGGTCAGGGCGTGCGCTGCACCCTGCCGGCGGACTGGCACCTCAACCAACCGGAAGGGGGAGTGCGCCAATGAACCCGGATGCAGCGGTCCTGATAGAGAACGTTACGCGAAGCTATGCCATTTCGGCAGGCTTTGCGCGCCCGACCCGAAACCTCGTCGCCGTCGACGACATCAGCCTGTCGGTGAGGGCGGGCAGCACGCTGGGCATCGTTGGCGAATCCGGATGCGGCAAATCCACCCTCGCCCAGATGATCGTCGGCCTGCTTGCGCCCACCAGCGGGCGTATCCTGGTGGACGGCCAGTCTCTTGCCGCCATGGACCGCAGGAAGCGGGCGAAGCTGATCCAGCTCGTTCCGCAGGACCCATTCTCGTCCCTGAACCCGAAGCGGCGGATCAGGGACAACATCGCCCTGCCTCTGACGGCGCAGGCCGAACTGTCCGGAAAGGCGCAGATGGCGCGCGTCCGCGAGATGATGGAGCGTGTGGGGCTGCGCGCCGACATGGGCGACCGGTATCCGGCCGAGCTGTCGGGCGGCCAGCGCCAGCGGGTGGCGATCGCCCGCGCGCTGATCAACGACCCGCGCGTGGTGGTGTGCGACGAGCCGACCTCGGCGCTCGACGTCTCGGTTCAGGCGCAAATCCTCAACCTTCTGGCGAAGCTGCAGCGGGAGCTGAACCTCACTCTGGTGTTCATCAGCCACAACCTGTCGGTCGTCGAATATGTCTCGACGGAAGTGGCGGTGATGTATCTTGGCCGCATCGTCGAATACGCCACCGCCGACGACCTGTTCCGCAGCTCGCGCCACCCCTACAGCAAGGCGCTGCTCAATTCGGTGCTGACGCCGGAAACCGGCAAAGGAATACCCCTCAACATTCTGGGCGAGCCGCCTGACCCGTCCAACATTCCCGCAGGCTGCCGCTTCCGGCCCCGCTGTGCGGCCGCGCAGGATATTTGCCGGGTCAGCGCGCCTGAGCGCCTGTCCGGCATCGGCAGCGCCGAGTGTCATTTCGCATAAACGCCGTCATGGCCAGAACAACAGGGCCAGAACAACACGGCCAGAACAACCGGAGGAGAACGGGCATGAACCGAAGAGACGTCATAAAGATACTTGGCTCTGCAGTGGCGCTGCCCGCCCTGCCGGCTTTCGCTCAGTCGGGCAACAACCAGCTGCGGGTGCTGTTCAGCCAGATCATTCCCGACATCAATCCCTACATGAACCTGCAGCGAACCGGGCTGACCGTTTCCCATCACGTGTGGGACACGCTGGTTCACCGCAATTCCAGCACCTATGAGCACGAGCCGCTGCTGGCGAAATCCTGGGAATGGATTTCGCCCACGGTGCTGGAGCTGAAGCTTCGGGACGACGTCATCTTCCACAACGGCGACAAGTTCTCGGCCGATGACGTGGTCTTTACCGTGAACAAGGTTTCGCACCCCGATGCCAAGGTGTCGGTTCCCTCCAACGTGCGCTGGATGGCGGGGGCGGAGAAGGTGAGCGACCATGTGGTGCGCATCAACCTGAAATACCCGCTTCCGGCGGCGCTGGATTACCTTGCGCTTGCGGTTCCGATCCTGCCGAAAGCCTATATGGAAGCCGTCGGCGATGCGAAATTCTCGCAGGAGCCGATCGGCTGCGGACCGTACCGGCTGACCCGGGTGGAGCCCGGCGTAGCCGCCGATATGGAGCTGTTCGACGGCTATTATGAAGGCAGCGCCAAGGGCCGTCCCGCCATCGGCAGGATCAGCCTCAAATTCGTGACCGATGCGGGCACCCAGCTTACCGAGCTCCTGTCCGGCAATGCGGACTGGATCTGGGACGTCTCCAACGACCAGATCGAGAACCTCGCCCGCGTGCCGCGCTTCAACGTGCTGCGCACGCCCTCGATGCGCATCGCCTATCTGCGCATGGATGCAGCCGGCGTGACCGGCAAGGACAATCCGCTGACCAATCTCAAGGTGCGGCAGGCGATCTTCCACGCGATCGACCGGCCGACGCTTGCCCGCCAGCTCATCAGCCCCGCCGCCGAAGTGCCGCGCGCGACCTGCTTCCCGCTGCAGAAGGGTTGCAACACCGATGATGCCACCGATTATCCCTACGATCCCGACAAGGCGCGCGCACTGCTGGCCGAAGCGGGCTATCCGGACGGATTTTCGACAAAGCTGGTCAGCTTCCTTTCGCCGAACATTCTCGCCGCCATACAGGGCTTTCTCGGCAAGGTGGGCATCAAACTGGAAGTGGAGTTTCTGCTGGCCGCCGCGGCCATCCAGAAGAACGCTCAGGGCGAGACACCGCTCTATCTGGCAAGCTGGGGCAGCTATTCGGTGATGGATGTTTCGGCGTCCCTCAACAAGCTGTTCAGCGGTGATCCCGACGACTATGCGCGGGATGAGGAAATCCTGAAATATCTGACGGAGGCAAAGGGCGCCATCGGCGACGATGAGCGGGCAGCCCTTTACAGCAAGGTGCTCAACCGGGCCATGGAAATGGCCTATATCGTACCGCTGTACACTTCGGTCATGAACTATGCCTTCAGCGCCGATCTCGAATTCCAGGCGCAACCCGACGAACTGCCCCGTTTCTATGAGGCAAAGTGGAAATGAGTGAGAGCACCATGAAACAGGATTACACCCTTCCCGAACTCTGCAGGTTCGAGGCCGTGCCGCTGGCGGCGATGCTGCGCAGAAAGGAAGTCTCGGCCGTCGAGGTGATGAAGACCTATCTGGACCACATCGACGCGGTGAACCCGGCCGTCAACGCCATCGTCTCGCTGCGGCCGCGGGAGGACCTGCTGGCGGAGGCGGAGCTGGCCGATCTGGCATTGGCGAGAAACGAGGAGGTTGGCCCGCTGCACGGCATTCCGCAGGCGATCAAGGACCTTGCGCAGACCAGGGGCCTGCGCACCACGCTCGGCTGCCTGCTGTTTGAAAACCACATTCCCGAGGAAGATTCCATTTTCGTTGCGCGCATGCGCAAAGCCGGCGCCATCATCATGGGAAAAACCAATGTTCCCGAACTCGGCCTTGGCTCCAACAGCTACAACCCGATCTTCGGGCTGACCCGCAACGCCTATGATCCCGACCATGTGGGGGGCGGATCGAGTGGTGGCGCCGGCGTGGCGCTGGCGCTGCGCATGCTGCCGGTGGCCGACGGCAGCGACATGGGCGGGTCCCTCAGGAATCCCGCCGCCTTCAACAATGTCTACGGCTTCCGGGTTTCGCAGGATCTGATCCCGATCGAAGGCGTCGATGTTTTTTACAGCCAGATGCCCGTCGTCGGGCCGATGGGACGCACGGTCGAAGATCTGGCCATGCTGCTGTCGGTGCAGGCCGGCTATGATGCGCGCGCCGCCCTTTCGCTGGACAACCCGCAGGGCTGGCTCTCCGGACTGGCCCCTGCCGATCCGAAGAAGCTGCGCATCGGCTGGCTCGGCGATTTCGGCGGCCATCTTCCCTTCGAGCCGGGCGTTCTGGAACTGACCAGAAAGGCCGTCAGCCTGTTTGCCGAAGAAGGCGCCGTGGTCGAGGATGTCGAGCCCTTCTTCGACATGGCCCAGCTCTGGGATGCCTTCCTGACGCTGCGCAGCCAGCGCGTCGGCGGCAAGCTGCATGCGGCCTATCAGAACCCGAAAACCAGAAGCCTGCTCAAGCCGGAGGCGATCTGGGAAGTGGAGCGCAGCCTCGGGCAGTCGGGCCTCGATGTCTACAATGCGAGCGTCGTGCGCACGTCCTGGTATCTGGCGCTGCTGCGTCTTTACGAACGCTACGATTTTCTGGTTCTGCCCTCGGCGCAGGTGTTTCCCTTCAGGGCCGGCATCGACTGGCCGCAGGAAGTGGGCGGCCGCAAAATGGACAGCTATCACCGCTGGATGGAAGTCGTCATCGGCTCCACCATGTCCGGCTGCCCGGCCAACAGCGTTCCCGCCGGCTTCAACGAGAACGGCCTGCCCATGGGTTTCCAGATCATGGGGCGCCCGCGCGGAGACCGCAGTGTTCTTGAGGCGACCCTGCTCTACGAGCGGATCAGCAACTGGCACAAACGCCTGCCGCCTATGATCGCCTCATAAAAACACTCGATAAATCATAGTCTTAACTCAGGAGGACGAGATGTAGCGATCGTCTGAACACCCGAACTATGTCCTGTGAAAAGCCAGACCCGGATCGGTTCCGACCCGGGAGGGGAGGAATTTTGTCTTTCAACCGGATCGGAAAAAATCAACAAGTGGGGGAACTCGTTTTGAAAACTATCTCAACAATTGCAATCATGTCCACGTTTCTTGCGACGTCGGCATCGCTGTCCTATGCGGCCGACGCCATCGTCGTGGCCGAACCCGAGCCCGCGGAATATGTCCGCATCTGCGATGCTTACGGTGTCGGCTTCTTCTACATTCCCGGCACCGAGCACTGCCTGAGGATTTCAGGTTTCGTCCAGTATGACGTGGCCGCCGGCGAGCTTCTGGGGCGCACCTCGCTGGACAAGAAGACAGGTCTGGAAAAGAACGAGACTTACTACTCGCGTGCGCGTTTCGCCCTGCAGGCCGATGCCCGCACCGAAACCGATCTGGGCACCCTGCGGAGCTATACCGAAATCTGGTTCGATCATCGTTCCACCAACGTACCGCCCTACAGCGGCAAAGAGCATTATTATGAGATGAAGCAAGCCTTCATGGATCTGGGCGGCTGGCGCGCAGGCTATACGCACTCGCTGTACAAGACGATGACGCTGCATGCAGGCAGGGTCATTCAGGAAGAACTGGTTCCCTTCGGACCGAGATCGACTAACCTGATCTCCTATACATATGAAGCAGGAAACGGCTTCACGGCAGCGGTGTCGCTGGAGCATGGCGACGGGCTGGTTCACACAATCGATTCCTATGTGCCCCACATGGTCGCGGGCGCTGCCTTCCAGCAGAAATGGGGATCGATTCGCGGCGTTGTCGGCTATGATTCCAACTATGAGGAATGGGCCGGCAAGATCCGTGTCGATCTTCAGCCCACCGACAGCATCGCCCTGTGGGCGATGGTGGGTTACGGCACCGACGACCACATCGCCAACAGCATCTACAAGCCGTGGGGCGGCAACTGGGCCGCATGGGGTGGCGGAAGCGCCAGACTCTCATCGAAACTGGGCGCCAACATAGCCCTCGGCTACGATGAGAATGAGAATTTCGCGCTGGTGGCCAACGTCCTCTACAACGTGACGCCGGGCTTCTACATCCAGCCGGAAATTTCTTACAAGGACAATTTCAAGACCAGCAATTCCGATTCCATGGGCGGCTGGTTGCGCTTCCGCCGCTCTTTCTGACCGCGTACAAGCCAGCGTAGCGATGGCAAGGCAGGCGGACAGCGAGAATTATCGCCTGTCCGCTTGTCCTTTCGCGTCGCTTTCAAAGTGCTGAATGTGGGGGCTGAACAACGCGGCTGATTTCAGACTTTCTGAAAAGACTGACGCACCTGCCGGCAGCGCAGACGTTGGCTGATCTTACAGCCACTGAAACGACAGCGCGCGCAAATTGCGCGCGCAATGCAAGGTTTTGACCTGTCGATCAATTTTCAGAAGGGCTGGCTTCCAGCAGCTTGTGCAGCTCCGAACGCTGAACCTTGCTGGTCGGGGTGCGCGGCAGTTCCGCCACCATGCGGATATGGCGCGGCACCATGAATTTTGCCATGCGCGACGCGCACCATTCCTGAAGATCGGCAGCGGAGAGAGCGACGCGCGGAACGACGATGGCGAGAATCTCATGCTCGCCAAGTTCGGAAGCCACCCCCACCACCGCCACTTCGGCGATGCCCGGATGGCCCATCAGCACGGACTCCACTTCCTGAGGCGACACGTTCTCGCCCCTGACCCGGATGAACTCCGACTTGCGGTCGCGGAAGAAGATGTTGCCGTCGCTGTCCATGGTGCCCAGATCGCCGGTCAGAAACCATCCGTTGCGCCAGGCTGCGCGGGAGCGTTCCGGCTCGTCCAGATAGCCGCTCATCATGACGTGATCGGACAACGGCCGGAAAACGATTTCCCCTTCCTCGCCCGCGGGACAGGTACGCCCTTCCTCATTCTGTATCTCGACATGGAAATCCGGGTTGGCGCAGCCGCAGCTGCCATCCGGGATGGGACGGTCGAGCCGGGGAATGCTCAGCGGCTCGGCCTCCGACATGCCGTAGGCATCGAGCATCGGCACCCCGAACCTGTTCTGGAAATTGCTGCGAAGTGCTGCCGGAATGTGGCCCGCAATGCCGAACCGGAGCCGGTGGTCGCGATCGCGGTGGTCGGGCTCCTGTGCGTAGAGCATCTCCAGAATGGAGACAAAGCCGCCGAAGATGGTCGCCCCGGAATCCCTGATCTGGTCCCAGAAGCGGGACAGCGAAAAACTCTGGAAAAGGGCAACGCTGGCGCCGCTGCGCAGAGCGAGGGCGAACACGTCGAGCTGCGCGGCGATGTGGAACCACGGCGCCCAGCAATGGAACACATCCGTTTCCGTTACCGCCCACGCTTCCTGCAACTGCCTGGGCCCGGCATCGAACATGCCATGCGGGATGACGACGCCCTTGGAGCGGCCCGTGGTTCCCGAGCTGAACATGATGGTGCCGTCGCTGCCGGGATCGGGCCACAACGGAACGTCGATGGCTGCGCCTGCTTCCGTCAGCAGCCCGCCCAACTCATCGGCCGTGGACATGCCGAGAGAAACGATGTGCAGCGTCTCGTCGCCGGTGCTCTCCTTCAGTATGTCCACGCCCTCGGGATCGCAGACCACCACGGACGGGGCCGAGCGGCTCACGACATCGGCCAGTATCGTGCCCCGATGCGCCCGGTTCAGCGTCACCGGAACGAGCCCCGCCGCCTGAGCGGCAAGCCACACGATGATGGCTGCGGGGCAGTTCTGGGAATAAAGCACAATCCGCCCGGTGGCGCCGTTCTGCCTGTCGAGGCGGGCAAGCGAGGCCGCCGCCGTCCGCACGAGGAGATCGGCCTGCGCGTAGGTGATGCAGGTGCCCTGCCACGTCATGAAGGGCCGCTCCGGCTGCAGCCGGGCCCAATGATTGAGCCAGCCCGCAAGGCCGACAATCGGGTTTTCTTCAGACGCTTTCGCTCTGGCCGTCATGGTCTTGTCCCTCCCTTTCAGCGACGGGGCCTGCCTCGCAACGGATTCAGGAGCCGGTTTCGACGACAGCGGAAGCACCGGCACGGTCGAGGACGAAAGGCTCCGTTCCGGCATCCCAGTACAGGCGGGCGTAGTGCTCAAGATAGGTTCGGGCATCGAATGCGTCTTCCGGCGAATGCACGCCGACCGGCACTTCGTCGATGTGCAACGCTCCCACCACTGCGGGGCGCGCCGTGATCAGGCTCATCGAGCCGGGGATCGGCCCGCCCGGGAAGACCACCACGCCATCGCGCCCGCCATTGCGTTCGCCGACCGCGGCAGCCCCGATCTTGCGCGGCAGCTGTTCGCCACGCCGCTCGGTCATGATGCTTTCGGGCTTCTCGCGCAACTGACGCGCCATTTCCAGAAGCGCCTGCCCGGCATCGATTTCACCGGCGATAACGCGATCGAGCACAGGCAGCATCAGCCTGTCCGCGCCGGCGTCGACGGTGCCGATATTGAGGCAATCGCGGGTCCTGACGGTGTTGGGCAGGGTGACGGGCTCGGGATGGCCGATGACCCGGTAGATGCCGGTTTCGCCACGCGAGGTGGTCACGCGATAGGCCTTGCGCCAGGCCCGTTCCTTCACCGGGGCATGATCGCGCCACACCTGAACTTCGGACGAGGTCTGGACGATGAGGTGGGTGTAGGCGGCCCGGCCTTCCTCGAACGAGTGGGCAAGCCCGAGCGCACGCTCGACCGCCTCCTCACGCGAGCGGCCTTCGGCTGAATCGCCCCAGAAGGTCGTCAGAAGATCGACGGTGTCGAGATTTTGCGCGGCCACCATGGCCAGATAGTTGGTGAGGCCGGGGCTGACACCGAGACCGATGACCGCGCGAATGCCCGCCTTCTTCGCCGCGGCGTCGCGTCCTATCATTTCAAGCGTCGGTTCGGGATCATCACATACGTCGATGTAGTTGGTGCCGGTATCGATGGCCGCATCCAGCACCACCGAGCCCCAGCGGTCGAACGGCCCGGAAGTGTTGATGACGACATCCGAACCGGCAAAGGCAGCCCGCAGGGATGCCGGGTCCGCAAGATCGATGGCGATGAACTGCTGGTCCGGATCCTGAGGCTTAACCCGGTCCGCGACAATGACGGAAACGTCCTTGTGCGGGGCAAATTCAGACACAACACGGCCACCGACGCGCCCGGCGCCGCCAACAACTACGATCTTCATGGATTACCTTTCCTGGTGATTATGAGCGCGGATTACATCGCGCGCTCCTCTTTGCGCTTCGCCATCCGGCTTGTGCCGGCACACACGCAAAGGGCCGGACAGATCGGAGCAGGCGAATTGTCGGCTGGCCAGCGGCAGGCACAGGGGAAACCGGCCAGAACAGTCAGACTGCCTCCCCGTCCTGATCAGGGCTCATGGAGCCGGTCGCCATCCGCACGGCGAATTCCCCATTTGCAAGCGCCACGTCGCGGATCGACAGCGCGCCTTCCGGGCGGAACCACAAGGCCGAATATTCGCACACATTCAGAACGGCGAACGTCAGGGTGCTTGCATCCCTGACGTGAAACAGCCCCGCGGCCATTCCCGCGACAACGATCTCCTTTATCCGGTCCACATGGACGCGGATCCGCTGGTTCACCAAAGTCGTCCGCTCAGGCGAGAGCGCCGACAGAAGCTCGGCCGAGGCATAGGTGAGCGAGTGGACGGCCTGCGCCTGATCGCGGAACTCAAGCTGAAGCGTGGTATGCGCAATCGCCAGCGTCCTGAGGCGGTCCACCGGGTCTTCGATACCCTCGATCGCCTCCCGGATGCGCTCGTTAAAGGTCTCGATGGCACCCTGCAGATATTCAAACAGAACATCTTCCTTGGATGCGAAATGCCAGTAGAGCGCGGCGGGCGTGATGCCCACGGCCCTGGCGATGTCCATCACCTTGGTTTTGGCATAGCCACGTTCAAAAAACAGGGTCGCGGCCGTGCGCAGGATCATCTCGCGCGTTTCGCTGTCGGGCCGGTTGGAGGCGTTCATGGATTTTCCCCTCATGATTGGCGCTTTATACGCCTTTATCATCCCCGGCTTCCGTTACCGAGCGGTCACCGTCAGCAACGTCACAAAAAAGCAGTTTCTCGGCTTCGGTAAAAGGTCTCGAACACCTGCCCGCAGCATCCCATCCCACAAGTATGGCTCTGGAACTGGCATGGAGATGCCCATCAACTCCAACAAGCTTTTCCGAGACTGAGACCTTCCGGGGCGAGATCAGCTGCGCGTCGATCATTATACGGATCGGACCGTCGGCGGGCAAAATCTCCCGATGAAAATCAAGCGTCTGCGTCGCCACCACATAGGCGGGCGGCTCGCCGTTGGTGGCCTGGCTCAGCCACGCGACCCGCGCCTCCTCGACGAAGGCGAGATAGGACGTCGCCGTCATGTGGCCCAGATAATCGAAATCCCTGAACCGCAGTTCGGCCTGCATTTCCCACGTCATGCCGAAGTTCCGAACAGGCCGGCCGCCGCTGCTTTGCCGGCGAAACCCGCAAAAGCACCGCTACGGAAAGCCCGCGCCAACAAAACCGGATGCGACAGCCGCCAGAGCATGATCCAAACCCTCTTCCCTAATAATGAATATTCAGGAAGTTTCGGCTTGTTTTGTCAAGGGAAAAAATGCCCACCCGAGGAGAGCGCCGGCGAACTTCGCGACCGCTGCCATGAAAAAGCGCCTGCGTGTGCGACAAGGCGGGCTGGTCCTGCCTATGTCCCGAAGGGCTCTCAACGGGCAGATTCCACCTTGTACCCGGGAATACGGCTTCCACGCCTTCTAAGGCGCGTGCGCCGGACACAGCCCGCAGGCAGTCTGCGGCAACCGATACAGCGACGAGATCCGGCTTCGGGTGCTGCCGATGCAAACAGGACGGGCGATGCAGGCGTGAAAACCCGCCCCACTCTGCCAGCCTCAAGCCTGTGGAAAGTGAAAACGGAGCGACGGTATCGGCGGCAAATGTCGCCGGCGGAGGCCGGGATCGATAGGATAGCCCAATATGCCGGACCGGGCGCAAACCCGTTACAGCGTGGCTATCGGCGCGACCTGTACCCAAACGAAAAATCCGCACCCGCAAGACCTGCGGATGAGCATCGGGCAACCGGATGCACGCATGCGTACCGACACCTCAGGCGCCGTGGAAATGTCGCGGATGCGCCATTTCCGTCTGCCTTCGGACGTCCTGCGCCTGCGTCAGCCGCGTGGGGTTTGCGGTCGGAACATCATGGCCCCGCAACCGGATGCAAGACATGGGATTTTCGTGAAGATATCGAACGAACGGCAGAAGCAGGGCCGTCCCCTTGCCTCCTGTAATGGCAAGTCCGGCTAGTCGTGCGCGTGATCGCTCAGGCCGGCATTTTGCCCGCCGCCATCTTTCCTCGTTCCGGCAGCCAGCGCCAGCAAGCTGATGCCGGTGCCGATCCACAGAAGTTCGGCCGAGTAGCGTTTGATGCCGAGGAAATGCCACTCCTTGCACAGCGACATGGCCAGCGAACACAGGTCCGAGGTCTGGAGCAGGCATGGCAGAGTGCGCTGCGGCGCCATGCCGGTATTGGCGATCACCTGTCCGTAGACGACGCCCCACCACACGATCGCAAGCCCAACCAGCGCGGGCCCGAGGACTTCCAGCAGCTTGACCAGCCTGCCGGGCAGAACGAACAGCCTCATGCGCCATATCCCATGATGGAGAGAATATCGTGACGCAGGCGCACGATGCCGGCATCGTCGCGCCGGCGCGGATGCGGCAGGTCGATGGCGATATCCGCCCTGATCGCCGCTGGACGGTCGCTCAGCACGATAACCCGATTGGCGAGCAGCAGAGCTTCCTCGACATCGTGGGTCACGAGCAGCGCGGTGTAGCCCACACTCTGCCAGAGCCGAAGCAACTCATCCTGCATGGCAAGGCGCGTGAGCGAATCGAGCTTGCCCAGCGGCTCGTCGAGCAGCAGCAGGCGTGGATCGTTGACCAGCGCGCGGGCAAGCGCCGCGCGCTGCGCCATGCCGCCCGAAAGCTGGTGCGGATAGGCGCCGGCAAAATCCGAAAGCCCGACCAGATCCACCGCTGCATCGATGCGCGCCTGCGCCTCCCGCACGATGCCCCTCGCCTGCGGGCCGATGGCGACATTGTCGCGCACGCTGCGCCATGGAAACAAGGTCGGGTCCTGAAACACCAGAACGCGCGCCGGATCAGGCCCGGTGATGGCTTCACCGTCGGCGAGCACCACACCCGATGCTGGGATATCGAGACCGGCGGCCAGACGCAGCAAGGTGGACTTGCCGCAGCCGGAAGGCCCGAGCAGCGCCACGAAATCACCCGCAGTGATTTCCAGATCGATGCCGGCCAGCACCGGCAGCGGCTTTCCATCCAGCCTGAATTCATGGGAAATGCCACGGAAGCTCAGCGCAAGACCGGACACGGTTTCGGCTGCACTGGCGGCAGTTGCGGCCGCTACCATTGCACCACCCCTTTCTGCCAGTCGAGCACCCTGTCGCGCACCACGAACAGCAGCTTGACCAGCCCGGAGCACAGCAGCGCCATGATGATCAGCATGGCGTAGACATTGGCATAGGCCGAATAGGCGGTCTGGAACTGGAGATACCAGCCCAGGCCATATTTCGCGCCGAGCATCTCGGCCACCACCAGCACGGCGAACGAGTAGTAGAGCCCCATGAACAGGCCGACGAAGACATTCGGCAGGGCCGCCGGAATGGCCACACGCAACACCAGAAAGCGGCTGTCGGCGCCCAGCGTGCGGGCAACGTCGTAATAGGCCCGGTTGACCTGACCGACGCCTGAAGCGGTGAGGATCGCCACCGGGATTCCGGACGCCAGCGCGACGAGGAAGATGCTGGCCTGAAAGGTCGTCGGGAACAGGAAGAAGGTCGCCGGGATCCACGCGCTGGCCGGCACCGGGCCGATCAGCTTGAGCACCGGCATGCCCCAGTAGGAAAAGCTCTTCGACCAGCCAAGGCAAACACCGATCACAAAGCCGACGGCAATCCCTGAGAAGAAGCCGATCGACCACAGCCGCGCCGTATAAGCGATGCAGATCAGGATGCGCTCCCAGTCCACGATATAGACGTGCAGCAGGCCGTGCGGGGGCGAGAAGAACGGCTTGGGCATCCAGCCGAGCTTGGCGGTGATCAGTTCCCAGAGCGCGAACCAGATCCCCAGCGCGATCGCCCATGGGCCATACCAGGCGATCGGATCACGCGCCCGGCCAAGCCGATCGATGCCGAAGCCGAGCAGGGCGAAAATTCCGGCCCCGCCGACCAGCAGCCCGGCAAAGATATTGGCGCTGCCCCATGGCACGACGTCGGGGAGCCCGATGGTGATCGCGGCCGCCAGCACCCACGCCGCAGCCGCATAGAAGCCCGGCCACCACAGCTGCCGGGCATTTACAGCGCTTCCATAACCGTCGGACCGCGCGTTTTCCGTCACGCTGCTCAATTTCCCGGCCTCTTGCTCAGGCCAGAATGTCGATGGTGACGCGATCGGCCAGTTCGCGGCTGTCGGTGGTCGGATCGAGCACCTTGATCAGCGAAAGGTCATCCGCCGCCCACTTCACCTGCTCCACCAGTTCCTTGCCGACCGGGTGATTGTGCAGGTCCCACGAGGCGATGTTGTCGTGAATGTCTTCCAGCGGAAAACCGGGATTGAGGTTCTTCACGAACCAGTCTGCCACCTTGTCGGGATTGGCGGCGGCGAATTCGTGCAGCTCGATATTGGCTTCCGCCAGCCGGCGCACGGCATCGCGATTGGCTTCAAGGAAATTCGAGTTGACGCCCAGAACGCAGCACACCGCGCCCTCGAACACGCCGCTTTGGGTGTTGTAGACCTCATGCAGGTCGAATTTCTTCTTGTGCGCATAGGCCCATGGATCGAGATGGGCGAGCGCATCGGCCTCGCCACGCCCCACCACCTCGCCGACCAGATCGAACGGCACGTTCAGCCATTCCACGTCGCGCTCGGGGTCGAGCCCTGCCTTGGCCAGGGCCACCTGAAACGAGTGCTTGGGCGGGCTCGCCACATCGTAGGAAGCGATCTTCTTTCCCTTCAGGTCTTCCAGCCTGGTGATGCCGGAAGATTTCGAGGCCAGCAGCCGCGTGCAGCCGCCATGCGAGCCGACGAACAGTTTTACGTCCAGCCCCTGCTCCAGCGGTTTCACCCAGTCGTAAAGCAGGCCCGCCCCGGCATCGGTCTTGTTGGTGGCGATGGACTGGATCAGCGTCTGCCCGCTGGCCCCCTGATAGAACAGCTCCACGTCGAGCCCGTGCTTTGCATAGACCCCTTCCGACACACCATAGGCGACAGGCGAGTGGCAGGCCGCGAACTCGGTCCATGACAGCCTGATCTTCGTGGGATTGCCCGCCGTGGCAAAGCCCGGCGACGGGCGCGACAGCACGCCACCTGCTGCCACGCCCGCGCCCAGCGCCCCCGCCGCGCCAAGGAATTTCCGGCGGGAGATGCCTTTCGCCCCGATTTCGGATGTGCCGCTCATAGCCGTCCCTCTCGATTTTTGTGAAGCTGCTCAGGCCTGTTCCAGAGCCTGCGAAAGATCGCGGATCAGATCGTCCGCATCCTCGATGCCGATCGACAGGCGCACATAGCCGGGGGTCACGCCCGTCGCGAGCTGGTCTTCCTCCGAAAGCTGCGAGTGCGTCGTGGTTGACGGGTGGATGGCCAGCGAACGCGCATCGCCGATATTGGCGACGTGATAGAAAAGCTGAAGCGCGTTGATGAAGCCGCGCCCCGCCTCGCGCCCGCCCTTCAGCTCGAAGCCGAGCAGCGCGCCATAGCTTCCGGGCTTCAGATAGGCCTCGGCCCGCCGCTTTTCCTCGCCGGTCGCATAACGCGGGAAGATGACCTTCGAGACCTTGGGGTGGCCTTGCAGGTATTCGGCCACCTTCACGGCATTCTCGTTGTGCTGGCGGATGCGCAGCGGCAGCGTCTCCAGCCCCTGAATGAGCTGGAAGGCGTTGAACGGGCTGATGGCGGCGCCCACGTCGCGCAGCAGCACGGTGCGGGCGCGCAGCACATAGGCGACCGGCCCGAGAGGCTTTGCCGCCTCCACCCACACCTTGCCGTGATAGCTGGGGTCCGGCTGGTTCAGCGTGGGGAAGCGTTCGGCATGCTCCTCCCACGGAAAGTTGCCGCCATCGACGATGGCGCCGCCGATCGAGGTGCCGTGACCGCCGATATATTTGGTGGCCGAATAGACGACAGCCGCGGCACCATGCTCCAGAGGCCTGATGATCAGCGGAGCGGCCGTGTTGTCGACGATCAGCGGCACGCCGAGTTGGCGCCCGATATCCGCCACTTCGCGGATCGGGAAGACGTTGAGCTTCGGGTTGGGCAGGGATTCCGCATAATAGGCTTTGGTGCGCTCATCCGTCGCCCGACGGAAATTCTCCGGATCGGAAGGGTCGACGAAACGAACCTCGACACCGAAATGCTTCAGCGTTGCGGCAAACAGCGCCCATGTGCCGCCATAGAGATCTGTGGCGCTCACCACATTGTCGCCGGCGCCGGCAAGATTGAGGATGGAGTAGGCCGATGCCGTCTGGCCGGACGCCAGCGCCAGCGCCGCAGCACCACCCTCCAGAGCCGCCAGCCGCTGCTCGAAGGCATCCTGAGTGGGATTGGAAACGCGGGTGTAGATATGGCCATCCTCATCCAGAGAGAACAGCTTGTCGGCATGATCGGTGTCCCGAAACTGGTAGGACGTGGTCTGATAGATCGGCACCGCAACCGCGCCGGTGGCGGAATCGGACCGATAGGTGCCCCCGTGCAGGGCCAGAGTCTCAGGCTTCAGATTTTCAATGCTCATGATCTTCTTCGTATTTTTCGGATGGGAAAGTTCAGGCAGGTCGCGAAAAGCGTGGGCTGACCGTCCAGATGATCGGCTCAGGCTCCAGAAACGTGTGCAGGATCTGAGATCCGTCCTGACTGGAAATAAGAAAATTTATATCTGATGAATGTAATTCATCACCGAATGAGCACCGACATTCGTCACGTTTGGAAGATTCAATTTCCAAACTGCTTACAAACGCAGAATATATTCGCTTAATAAAACCGCTCATCGCCGGATGCTCATTGCGTTGACTTGCATTACGATCACACAAAGCAGCGCATCTTTTTAAGCCTGCGAAAACCAAAGCACCCCGCGAGAAGGGAAAATTTCACCCGCCGTCGCCAGAAGGCGAAGCAAATCCGTTTTCCGCTGCGGGGAAACGACGTGCGGGGAAGTGCGCGCGCCCGGAGAATTTTTCCCCGAACGGACAAGGCAGCGAGCGGTGGCTTGCTCGGGAGAGGCCGTCACCGGGGCTAGAATGCCCCCGCACAAGGAGAGAGCATCGATGCCACACATCAGCCAGATCGATTACGCGACGGCCGCACCCGACATCCGGGAGGCGCATGACGAGGAGGTTCGCGCGCGCGGCCATGTCACCAACATGAAGCGCACGCTCCTGCATTCGCCGCCGGCCTACCGGGCCTATATGGAATGGTACACGCTGCGCGACGAGCTTGCGAAGGTGCTGCCGGACCGGGCGTTCTGGCTCTACTCGCATGCCATTTCCGCGGCCAGCGACTGCCTGATCTGCACGCTCTTCTTCCGCCGTGCGCTGATCGATGCGGGTTTTTCGCCGGAGGAATTCCAGCCGGACGAGGAAGAACAGCTGCTGATCGATTTCGGACAGGCGATCGCGCGCATCTCCAATGCGGTGCCGCCAGACATATGGGCCAGGATCAGCGAGCGCTACGACGAGAAGACGCGGGTCGATCTGGTGGCCTTTGCCGGGCTGATGATCGCCACCAACATCTTCAACAATGTCGTGGAGGTCAGCCCCGATCCCGAACTCGAACCCTACAGGAAAGCCTGACATGGCCGGCAGCTTCGACGGAAAGGTCGTCTTCATCACCGGCGCGGCCAACGGACAGGGCAAGGCCGCAGCGCTCGCTTTCGCCCGCGAGGGCGCATGGGTCGCAGGTTTCGACCTCGGCAGCAAACCGGGCTACCCTGCCTATGTCACGGAGGCATCGGAAGCGCTCGCCCGCGTGCAGAGCGAAATCGCAGCCGAAGGCGGTGCCTTCCTGCCGCTCACCGGCGACGTGCGCAGGCAGGACGACGTGCGCGCCGCGATCGAACGCACGGTGGAAGTCTTCGGCGGCCTCGACATCGTGTTCGGCAATGCCGGCATCGCGGCATATGGGCTCGCCCATGAACTCAGCGAGGACGAATGGGATGCCGTTCTCGACATCAACCTCAAGGGCAACTGGCTGGTCGCCAAGCATGCCATACCGCACCTGAAGGCACGCGGCAGCGGCGTCATCCTGTT
>Ga0265293_10004538_pt1 | contig 24370 bp, 12 predicted proteins | sample Munlanlewell138R_FD_192505 | JGI IMG/M metagenome (GOLD analysis project Ga0265293, IMG submission 192505) | Leachate microbial communities from a municipal landfill in Southern Ontario, Canada - Leachate well 138R | ecosystem: Engineered > Solid waste > Landfill > Unclassified | place: Canada...
ACATTATTCAAATTGCTATGGGTTGGGAAGACGGCCACCTGCATCAATTTATCAAGGACAGAGTTTTTTATATGCCAAAAATGGCAGATGATGGTTTTTGGGATGATATGGACAGCGTTGAGTACACAAAAATTAAGCTTTCTGATCTGCTGGAGAAGGAGAAGGGCAAAATCATTTACGAATACGACTTTGGTGATAGCTGGGAGCATGACATCGTTTTAGAAAAAATTCTGCCAGTGGACAGCAACCAAGCGTATCCTTTTTGCCTCGGTGGCAAAATGGCTTGTCCGCCAGAGGATTGCGGTGGAGTTTGGGGTTACGAAAGCATGCTTCAGGCGCTTCAAGACCCAAAGCATGAAGAACATGAGGATATTCTTGAATGGCTGGGAGAGGATTTTGACCCAAAGTATTTTGATGCCGCAGAGGTAAATGCTGTTTTTAAAAAGCTGTATTCGGGTAAGAAAAAACTTTTATAGCCTGTATTATTCAAGCGTTTAGTTTAATGCAGATATAAGGCGTCGAACTTTGCTGATATAGCGATCTATTTCAAGGAGTTCGCAACGATGTAGATGCGTTAAAATAAACGCTCTCGTAAAAAAATGATTTTTATATTTTATTCATAAAGTGCTAAGAACTAACGTTCTAAACTTTAAATCATTTTTTATGAATAATTCAGGTTAGGTTTTGTGCTGAAAAGAATCAGGGCTAAAGCCCTTTGGATTATTGCGTTGAGCAGTCCCCAGCCTGAAGGCTGGGGTTAAGAGAGTTGTAACACGACCTTTGTAGCTTACACGGCATTCTGTGAAAGCTATTTGGCATTTGGTATTCCGATACAATTTTCAAGGCATGAAGACTTTATAAACAATCCAAAAATCATCAAACCCTAAAAATCCTAATGCTGATAGTGATATAAATAATCCTATTTTATCTTCTCCGGCATAGCTTCCTTCAATTGTTGTGCTGCTGTTTCAAAAGCTTTTACTGTTGCGCGTCGAAAATCAGCACCACCGCCTTTGATACTACTCAGACTTTGCTTCCAGATTTCGCGGCCATCGCCTAAATCCAACACGGAAACAGTGGCATCAACAAAAGCAAAATATATGCCCTGCATATTGGAGCCGTTGCGCGATTTTGCATCAATCTCTACCAACAAATCCGCTTCATTCATCTGATCGGTAAAAGCATAGCCTCGCTCTGCCAAAGCCTCTTTTAGTGCCGGCTCAAGCAAGTTGATTTCCATCTGATTACCATAATGTTCTTTTTCGCTGCTTTGCACGAAAATAGTGAGCGGAGCTACTTTTATCATAAAGCGGGCAGGTGCCACCGGATATTGCTTTTCAAGCTGTTCTAAAAAAGCCGGCGCAGGATTGCCACCAATAAATTCTTTCAAATCTATGTTGGCCAGCACGATCTGCATCTGCCGGTCGGCTTGCTTTGGTGTATAGGGCAAAACCCCAATTCCTGCTTGGTCAGTATTGGCTTTCCCAACATTCTCATCCTGTAAACTGAAAAGCAACGGAACCTCCACCAGCGTTTCAGTTCCTGCAAGCACTTTCACTTTTAGCGGTTCGGCCAATGGTCTTCCGGCGCGGGTTTCTTGTTGCGGATTCAAAGCTTCGAGGCTAATCTCGGCCAGTTTGGCGATGCGCTGGTAATTTTCGGGTACCCAGTTGATGCTTTTATCGCGCAGCCATTGAATCGGCAAGCTGATTTCGGCAGCGGCTTTGGCTTGTCCATTTTGGCGGGCAACAGCACTCACCTTCAGCTGCTCGCCTTCTTTCCAGTAGGAACCATCAATCTGCATATCCGCTGCTTTGCCCGCGTTTTCTAACACCCGGTAATTGCCCGAACGCACCAAACCGCTGGAAACTGCTTCGCGAAAGCGCGTGGAAAATTCGGCAGTAAGTCCGCTGTTTTCAAAAACAAACTCATCCAAAAAAACAGGAACAGACTGCTCTCCCAATTGCAAAAACAGGCCATAAGCCATAAAATATCCCAAATCATCGATACTTGATTTCTCGCTTTGCTGCAAGTCGGTGATGGCATTTTTTACATTTAACAATAACTCAAAACTTTCTTTTAGTCGTGTATCCGATTCATTCACAAGCGCTAAAGCCAACAAAATATATTGCGCCTCTTCAAGTTCGGTAAAGAGGGGCATTATTTCATAATACGTTTTGAGTGCCTGCTGCTGGTTATTTTTATCGCGGTAATTATCGGCGGTCTGTTTTTGGTTTTGAATTTGCTCCATCAGCCGACCCACCGCATTTTTGTAAAAATACTTTAGCTCTGACTTTTTGGCCTGTGCGATGGCATAAACCAGGTCTTTTTTACTGTCGTGATAGCGATCGCTGCGCAAACCGGTAATTTGCGCTTTGGACAGCGACTGGCTTCTCATTTTGAACGCTTCCGTTGTGGCGGCGTCGATATTTGCTAGTTGATAATCTGTTGCAGCCAGAATGCTCACCTGAATTTGCTGAATAAGCGTTGCCTTTGCCTGCTCTTCGTATTCGTCTAGCAAATCTTTGGCATTTTTACCTTCGGGGACTTCGCCTGAAACAAAAGCCATAAAAAAATCCTTATCTGGATAATTTGAAGTACGCCAGGCATAATCTGTCCATTGAGGCTGCTGCGTCAGACCAATAAAAGGCACTAAAAGGAATAAGATTACAATATGTTTTTTCATTAAAAAAGCATTTTAGTGTGTTAATTCACCTCCTTTTTGTTAACAAAACCTTCTTTACTATTTATTAGCTTGATGCGATACCAAACACCTTGTTTCTCAATCACCACAAATTCAAGACCGCCGGGAATTTTAGCAATAACTTCGGATTTTTCATCCGGAAACTCATAAATATCAACTCGGTCAGAGCTTTTCCCTTTCAGCACTATTTTTTCGGCCAGCGCATCGCTGTTTGTTGAAAAGGTGTAGGTTTCGATTGGTTTGTCAATACTTTCCAAAAAAGCCAGCGTTTTCAAGCCATCTTCGGCGCGTTTTAGGGCATCGGCATATTGTTCGTTACCTGGCTCCAGTTGGTTTGCGATGGTGTAATAATTTATCGCATCCTGATATAAACCCGTCATTTCGTGAATAATACCAGCATTGTAAGCTGCTTTTGGATTGTAGCTATCTGCTTCGTAAATAGCTATCAAAAGAGGATATGCTTGCTTGAGGTTCCCGTTTTTGAGATAATCACATGCTTCTTCGGCCTGTTTTTTCAGGTCTTTTAGCTTAATTTTCTCCATCTCAAAACGCACCAAGGTATAGCCTGGCGCAAAGTAATTCACAAACTTTTTGGCTGTCCCTGATAAAACGCTATTCAGCAATTGATTGTAATTGGCAATATTAGGCCGCTCATCATCACATTTAGTATCTTCCTTAGAAAAGGCAGCAGTCTCAACTCCAATGATTTCTGCGGTTGAAACCTCTACAATTTTCATGCTAGCCGTTGAGCTTATTTTCCTGATTTTACAGTATTTGGCATATTTTTTCCCATCCAGGCCTGTATAACTTTTAGTGGTATTTTCTTCTTTCTTTTCGTAATCAACAGCACCCAAAATGATGGCATCCAAGCCCAAAATAGCACCCACTTTTGCTGCTGTTGACTCATCGATAGTACCTGATAGTCCCAACTTTTGTTCTTTCAGAATTTCATTGATTTGGTTGCGCTCGATCACACTATACACATTGGTTTTAAAGCCTTTGATATGCGTAACGCCTTCAACTGTTTTACCGAGACCCATAAATCCCGTTTCTTGTTGTTCAATACCTCGGTCTTCTTTCAAAAGGCGTGCAATGATTTGATCTGATAGAATCTGCCCCGCTTCCCGATCACCCGTAAATTCCATCACACCAATTTTCTTGATGTTGTTATACTGTTTCGTAGGTGCTTTAAGCACAAAACAATCAATCTTTTGTGCTAAAGCGCTGTACTGCAATAGCATAAATCCTGCTACCAGAATTAATCCGTAAACTTTTGTTTTCATGGTTGTGTTTTTTTATTAAACGATTCTATTCAGAAAGCCAATCGGCATAAACAGTCATGCGCGATGAAACCCGCTCAATATAATGTTGCGTTTCTTCGTAAGGCAGATGTGCTTTGAGATGTTGATACACCTGATCGGCGGTCAATTTATTAATTTCTGGGATAGCCAGGTACAGTTTTGTCGTCCCAATAAAGGCACGACTTACGTTTCCGGCACCCGTATTGTAGGCAGCTATGGCACAATACACGCGACTTTGCGGGTCGCTTACTTTTTTAAAACTACGCGTAAGTAAGATGTGCAAATAAGCCGCCCCCAACTCAATATTATTTATTGATTCATACAAATAATTCTCATTCAATAATTTATCTTCTTTATACAAAAAGTTGTATGCATCGCGGCCTGCGTAGCGTGGAACAATTTGCATCAGGCCAAAAGCTGGCACATGGCTTTTAGCTTTTGGGTTATAGCTTGATTCGGTGTGTATTATTGCAAAAACTAAAGCGGGATCGAGCATAAATCTGTCGGCATAATTAATCACCGATTCATAAAAATGCAGTGCCCTGGTTTGGATGCTGTTGGTCGCCAATGGGATTTTCACGCTAACAATCACTTTCTCTTCTTTCGGCTCAGGTTTAGGTGCTGGTTTTTCTTCTATTTTTTCTTCGGGCTTTGGTTTTTCAGGTTTCACCACTTCCTTTGTAACAACCTGTTGTTCAGCAACTTGATTAGCATATTCGTCCACATTTTCTTCTGTTACTGTTTCACCTGCTTCATTTTGCAATTGATCTTTCAACACCGGCTCGTCCATCAATGGCTGTGGCTTTTCATAGTCGGTTGCGTAGTCTTTGGTTTTCCCTTTGGTGAGTGCCAATTCCTTTACTGCCTCAGCGATTTTTTGCTTAACCAAAGTGGCATTCTCCGCATCCTCAGGGCTCATCAGAATTTCGATTCGGGCTTCTTCTTGCTCAAAGTCAACGGTAGTGCGGGTTTCTTCGTCCTCACTATATTCAACCCAGTCGGTTTTGGTTGATTCTACAAAGTTTCCAGAACCCCATTTTTGCTCAATACCATTTTTAAATTGCTCAAAAGCCTCCTTATTGGCTTTTTCGTAGGCCTCCCACTGCTTAGTAGTTTCCTCCTGAAACTGTTCAAAACCCGATTGGGATTGCTGTCTAAATTTTTCAAAAGCATCTTCGGTTTCCTGCGCGAAAAGGCCTGCACTTACTAACAAAAACAAGCCTGCTAAAAGCATTGATTTCATAACTTCACTCTTTAAATACCAGATAAATTGACCAGTGGATAGCCCATAACAGCGTCAATGGTTAACAGGCGAATACTGCCCGTTTCCTTATGTTGGATGCGGCAATGCCAAACCGGGTACAGCAGCAACTCAACTTCATTCACCTCAACATCGTATTTTCGTTCGAGCAATTTCCTGACCTCTTCGGGAGAGATTTTCTTGCCCAGTTTGCGAAAATCATAGTCTATTTCTGACCTGTTTTTAGTTGACGGCAAAATCAAACCGTCTATATCTTCAATTTTATTAGGATTCATTTCGATTAAAGACTCGAAGGTCATTTTTCCACCTTTGATATTCATAATTTGTTGATCCTTATAATTAAGGTATAGGTTGACGGGTACTTGTTCAATCTTCTTACTGAAAATTCCCTTTTTATTATTAAAAATCATCGAAGCCTTGAGCATGGGAAAATAGGCAAACTCCGCCGATTCAAACTTTTCCAACGTTATCAGGTTCAATGTTTTATGTTCGATATGTGGTTTAATCGCCTTGCTCAGACTACGCTCGCGGATAGAAAAATCGACCACAAGCACTTTTTCGTCAGTTGATTTCGTGGGTTCTTCAATCAATGTCAACTCTTTTTCCTGTTTGGCAGCAATTGGTTCAGAGGTAATTACCGGCGATGCTTTTGGCGTTTTTGGTACAACAGATTTTTGATAGCGTTCGCGCAGTTTCTCGTCTATCAGACCGCTAAGCTGATCCTCGCTGATAACATCGTGCTTTGTTAAAAGCCAGCGCACCTGAAACTGCTGAATTTTTTGCGCTTCATCAGGCGAGAGCAACAAAAAAGATCCTTTTTTAAGTGCCGGAATCTTTTGCATTAATTCGCCTGCGGCCATGGGAGCCATCGATTCGATGCGGGTTTCAATCTTTGAAAGATCTTGTTTGGTCTTTAGGCTTCCAATTAAATAGGTGGAAATTTGAGCGATGGATTTATAGTCGATGTCGCCCGGGTTTTGAGTAGCAATCAGACAGCCCACACCATATTTGCGCGCCTGTTTGAATAGTAACATCAGACTTTCTTTGCACGAAGGCATTTTCACGGGCGGCAGGAAAGGCGCGATCTCGTCAATATACAAGCAAGCCTGCAAGCCGTCCTGGCCAGCCTGCAAAGGATTCTGCAACATCCAGTTGTAAAGCATCTGGGCGATATAAGCCATAAAAAACTCCTTTTCTTCCTGAGTTGCAAGGGTATTGAGGTAAATGACCGAAAGCCGAGTTTTGCCCGTATCATGTTCATTCAGGCCTAAAAGCGCGTCGATAGTTGCTGGAAAACCTGTCTCGAAAATCAGCTTACGCGAACCGATGGTCAGAAATCGTAGTTTCTTAACCAGCTCCTGCATATCTTTTTGGTTACTGATTTTCATAACGAGCTCATTCACAGACTCGGGAAGATCAGTAAGCAAATCAATTAAACCCGTGAAACTATCCAAATGGATTTTCTTTTGGAAACAATAATCGAAGACACTGCTCAATACCGATTCGGCAGATTTCCCGTCGTCGGTATCCGCATCGTAGCCAATAAGTTCGATCACGTTTTTAGCTGTGGCCGAGAAAAAACGCAATCTATCCTCAGCATCCATCCCGCACACCTGCTCAAACTGCAATGGATTGATAGAAAGCGGCAGTCCTTTGGAACTTCCCGGAGTCCAGATAATAACTTCGGTATTTTCGGACATTTGTCTTCTCACATCAGGGTTTAATCCTTTGGATACCAGCAAGTCATCGTCTGTCTCAGGATTTATTAGCGAGGCAATATCGCCCTGCGGATCGAAAATTATCATGGGAATACGCTGCAAGGCCAGCTCTTCGGAAATCACTTTGCAGGCTACCGTCTTCCCACTTCCGGAGGCACCGAAGCACGCGATATGACGTTGTATTGTTTTTAAATCCAGCTCAATAGCTTGCTTTTCAGAAAAGCCCAACAGCATCTTTTTCATTTTGGTTTGGTTTGGTTTGGTCAACCTTCTGACGGTTGATTTAAAATCTCACCTCAAAATTAAACTATCAGCGCAGCTATTCAAAGCCTTATGTGTATTATTTTTTTCATTTTGGCATAAATCCTACTAAAAAACGTAGTTTATACTTATTCTAAATAAGGTTCGTGCAATAAAAAGCTAGCCAGCCACCTTAAAAACACGCCTTTCGCCTTTTTCAATATATTTGATGAGGCTATTGATAAAATGCGTTCTTCTATCAATTTTCTCAATAATCTCAGCCGCTTTTTTAAAATCACCCGCTTCCCTGTATAGCTCGGCAAGTTCAGCAGCATCAGGTTCGGGAAGTTTTTCCGTGAGTGCTATAAGTAGCAATAGATTTGTCTGGAAATTAGCCTGTTCGGCCTCGTAAAAAAGACGATTTCTTTTGTGAAACAGCCTTAAGTTTAGCCAGGATTGAAGACTAAACTTGCTGTTGTAAACGTCTTTGATGCTGAAACTCAGCGCGTCCCGGTAAAGGTCGTTGTAAGCCCACAACAACGATTTTCGTATAGCAATTTCCTGTTGCTCATCCAGCGGCGTAATTTTATCAAGCACGCACCAATAATGCTTTATAAGTGCTTTACGGCCGGCACTACTCAACAAATTACAACCAAACAAATGCCAGCTTGACCAGGGATAGGCGTGAAATCCCTGAAGTACTGCCTTATCTTTTTCGGCAGTTTGCTCATCACGCCAAAAAAAAGCAGCACAAGCGGGACAGAGAACAATTTTCTGATGACTTATCGGTAGCAAATCACTGATAACCATGCCATCAGAATATAATAAAGATTGATTCACCGAATCCAATTTAGCCTGTTTTCCGGTTAACCACGACTTGCAGCAGGGACATTGCAAATAATAATTTTCAAAGGAAGTCATACACCGATTTTGACCGTAAAATTACACGCTTCTGGTTATAAATCGTTATCCGAAGCTTTGAAATCTTCAAAAAACTATAAACTGGGGTCAGATAGTTTTATTTGGTATGGGTATAATCAGGTTTGAACTGAACAGCCTACAACAAAAAACATTACTTAAACTGAAAATATTCAAAATATTCGCGTTTTTTTCAAAAATAAACTACTTTTGATAGTTCAATTCATCAATTGTATTATCGGATGAATAAAACGTATAACCCAACAAACCAAAAAAATGAAAAAAATCAAATTTTTCGCAGTAAGTGCGCTCGCACTTATGATGTTATTTGCCAGCCCCTTGGCGATGGCACAAAGCACCAAAGAACTGAAAAAGGATGTAAAAGAAAAAGCGCTCAAAGATGCACGAAAAGAGGCAAAACGCTTACAAAAAGACGGTTACAATGTAAATCCAGGACAACTTCCGATGGACAAACAGTTGGAAAAATCATGGATGATGGCCTACGAATTTGACGATAAAGGACAGAAAAAGTACTTTATCGCCGACGGAACATCTGTTGGAGAATCACAAACCGCAGCCAAATTGCAGGCTTATGAAGTAGCCAAAATAAATCTGGCCGGACAAATCGAAACCGAAATTGCCGGTTTGGTCACTACCAATATCGGCAACCAGCAATTAACTTCGGATGAAGCCGCTTCCGTAACCCAAACCATGGGGCAGTTTAAGTCGAAACTGAACCAGAAAATGGGTCGTACCATGACGCTTTTCGAAGCCTATAAGCCGGTGGGAAAAAACACGGAAGTGCGTGTTACCATTGGATACTCAACCGAAGAAGCAATGAAAATGGCCAAAAATATTATCCGCGATGACCTGCAGAAAATCAGCGGAATGGATGATAAAAAGATTTCCAAAGTATTAGAGTTTTAAATTATTTGCCGCTTTATTTTCAACCAAATCTGTAATTCAATTTTACAGATTTGGCTGCTTATTTTCGTTCAGGTTTCATCAAAAAAACATCATCCCATGAAAAATCCGACTTTAAACAAGGGGTTCATCGTGCTGATTTTTTTGGCTTTGTTGCTCGGCGCAAACACGCTCAAAGCGCAAACTTTTGAAGAATTTCAGCAGCAAATTGACAAAGAATATGCCGACTTTGAAAGAGAAACCCAGCAACAATTTGATCAGTTTGTAGCGCAGATTGACGCTGAGTTTGCAGACTTCCTGACCGCTTCGTTCAAATCCTTTGAGGCCACTGCCGGAAAACCAAAACAAGCGGGACCAAAGCCTAAAACAACGCCGAAATTTGATCAAAAAGCCGGCGAAAGCCCGTCAACTATTCAGGCCAAAACTCCCGCTCCTACCCCATCAGACAAACGTTTGCCAAATATTCAAAAATCTGAACCAAAAGATTTTAAAGGAGTTCCAATCAGTTTTGATTTTTACGGCGCTCCCATAAGTTTGAACTACGATCCGCGACTGAAAAACACGAAAATCGGTAGTGTTGATCCCGACGGAATTAGTAAATACTGGCTGTCACTCAGCGAGTCGTACTATAATCATCTGCTGAAACAAGTCCGCGAATTTCAGACCGATCTTAACCTGAACGACTTTGCCATGGTGCAACTTATTCAAAAAACGGCAGATGCAATTCAGCCCAACGACCCTGCGCATCAGGCATTGCTGGAATGGTTTCTGCTGACACGTTCTCGCTTTTTGGCAAAAATTGCCTACCACGAAAACCAAGTTTTCGTTTTACTACCTTCGCTTCAAACCCGTTACGGCGAAAACTTTGTGCTAATCGACAACCGCCCGTATTACTTGCCATCAGCCGCACCAGAGAACGTCAAAACCTATAGCGGACAATTTCCGGAAGCAGATATACTTCCCGACCTTACGATTCGTAAGCCACTCAACCTGCCATTTAAAAAAGCCAGCAGAAGCCTGACTTTTGAGCATGCTGGAAAAAATTATAAAATAGACATCCCGTACAACGAAAACCTGATGGATTTTTATACCAGCCTGCCTTTAACAGATGCCGGCGTGTATTTTAATTCGGCCATTGATTTACGCACCAAAGAAGCCTTGAACCTGACATTTGAACCCTATCTAAAAGGGCTTTCGCAGGCTGAATCGGCAGCTTTATTGCTCAGTTTTGTGCAAAATGCTTTTGAATATCTAACCGATCAGGAACAGTTTGGTCGTGAGAAATTTCTTTTCCCCGACGAGCTATTTAGATATGCCGCCTCCGATTGTGAAGACCGATCGGTTCTATTTGCCTGGATGGCCAGAAACCTGCTCGATCTCAAAGTTTTAGGATTAGCTTTTGAAGGCCATATGGCTACAGCAATCTGTCTGGAAGGCGCAGAAGGTGCTGGTTTTGAACACGAAGGCTGCCGCTATGTAGTAGCCGACCCGACCTTTATCGGTGCTCCAATTGGTCTGGTGATGCCGATGGTGAAAAATCAAACGCCTGATCTGGTGTTGGTTGAAACAGTTTCTATGCAGGAAATACAACTTCGCGAAATGCTGTTGGAAGCAGGACTTTACAGGGCAGACCGACTGAAAGACCTGATTTTCGATAAAGCCGGAAACGCTTACGCCTGTGGATATTTCGTTTCAGAATTTTCGCTTGGCGATAAACAAATCAAAAGCCCAACAGCACATAAAAACACGCTGATTGTTTCATTAGATAAAACTACAAAGCTGCGTTGGATTAAACATTTTGAAGGCTCAGCCGACAATATGGCTTACGATTTAAGCCTCAGCAAAAACAATTTATTAAGCGTTGCCGGCACTTTTCGTCAGGAATTAAATCTAGGAAAAGGCAGTTTGCAAGCTGCTCCGGGCGCGGATATTTTTATCCTCAGAATGACGACGGACGGCCAGATGAAATGGGCAACACAAACCGGTCTCGACAAGCTGAACCAGAACAGCAACTTTATGTTTGCTGCGGCTTTCAACGAAAATGGCGAAAAAATATCAGCTCGTCTTTACAGCGAAACCGAAGACTTTGATTACTACGGATTGCAGGCCGATAACGAAGGCAATACCTTTATTACCGGATCGTTTTTCGCCAGCTCGGGCATGAATATGAAGTCAGAAAAACGCTTTGATTCCGGTGCCGGGTTCGATCCTGCCGAAAGCCTGAAAAGCGAAAATGATGAGTTGCTTAACGAGCAATACGAGAAAACCATTGCCGGGCTTTTTGCCGCTACTAATTTATTACAGATCAACACGCTGGAACTGAAAGGCCAAAAACTGAAAGAAGTTATTGACAGATACAATCCGGCCTTCGCACAGTTTGCACCCGGTTTTTATAGCAGTTTCGGGAAGATGAGTTTTATGAAAAATGCCGGTGGCATCATCAGCATTCGTACGGCTGACGGACAGGATATGGTTTTTGATAAAATAAAAATCAGCAATAACGCGCGATTTAAAATTGTGGCATACAAAAGCGGGAATACCGGTGTAGAGATTTTCTCGGGCATCGAGCTCAGCAACGGCAAACTCAGCTATCCACTCAATCAGGTGAAGCTGTACAAGGAAAGCGGTGATCTGTTGCTGGATTTTGATACCGACCACAGCCAGATAAAAATAAACCTGAAAACCGATTTGTTGAAGAAATAATGCGCCAAAATCATCTCCTACGCTATGAATAAACTACTTAAAATCGCGCTATTACTTGCTTTGATTTTTTCCTCACAATTACTGCTGTTTTCGCAGGAATTTGAAGAAGAGGAGGAAGAAGTAGTTTCCACGGCTTTACAGGAAATATCTGTAAGTCAGCTCTTTGAAATGATTCAGGAGATGGGTGCTGATGTGTTCGTGCAGGATGTGATCGTAAAAAGCAGCGCGGGCGACGAAAAATACCTTGTGGATAAGCTTTTCTTTAAAGAATACGTCATCCCGATGCCACAGCAAGAGGCTGTATCGCTTTATCTATACAATGTACAGTTTGATTTGGAAGCCAAAAATACGCTGGTTTTTAGCGGTTGGGAATTTATAAAACTGAATATCATCAACCTGAAAAGCGCGTGTAATATCCACTTTGAGTCTTGCAGCACAAGTGGCAGCTATCCTATTCGGATCGAAAATAGTAGCTTCTCGAAGAATATGCTATTTACTGGCAATGAATCAATTAGCTCAATTCAAATTAGCGGTTCTACTTTCGATAACAGCCTGGATTTCAACCAGGATTTTGATTTTGTACAATTACGCAACTGCCATTTTATAGCCGACAGCCTCAGTTTTGCCAAGGCAGATGAAGAGGTTATTCATGCCCAGTTAGACTTTTCAAAGCAAGCTTTCAATGAAATTGATTTAGCAAATTTGGATTTTGACAATCAAGGTTTTGAAAATGTTTTCAGCCTGAAGCTGTCGCGCACAGAAGCAGAAAAAATCAAGTTATTCAATCTGCGGATGTATGCTGCCGACTTCACTGATCTCAACATCAACAAGGCTTTGCTGGGCGATTCGCTGGATATTAGTCACTTTATTGCCGTTCAGAATTTTGATTTCCCGGCAGAGAACACCAACCTGCCCTGGTACAATTTATCTGATGAAAAACTGTGTTTGCTCAACAGCGAATCTGCTGGTCGGCCAGAAGTCTATCAGGCAAAAACCCACCAACAGATGTCGAAAACATTGTATTACAATGAATTGATGAGCTGTTACAATAAAATCAACGGCATGTTCCAGGCGCGCGGCGATCGTGCCTCAACAAACAATTCCTATATCGAAATAAAAAAGCTGGAAACCCGTCGCCAGAAATACCTCTATCAGCTTGATCCCAACCTCAACCTGTTTATTGGCTATCACCTCAACCGCTTTCTGGGATTTTTCTCCGATTACGCAACCAATCCAGCCAAATCACTGCAAATTTCGCTCTATACCATTTTGATTTTTGCTTTTTTTTATATGATCAGCTATTCAGAATGGGACGGCATCAATTTCAATTATTTTGTGCGCCAATACCTTTTACTGGCCGACTATTTTATGACCGACAAAAGCCTGAAAGACCTCTACAGCAAAGATATAGAAGAAGAAAGGGCGCAATTTGAAAGTATCCGGAACAACTACCTGAAAAACCGCTCAGACATCCCGTTTATGGTCAGAAGTCTGGGCTTTCCGCTTTATTTTTTCTGGAATGCACGCCAAAAATTAAGCTGGATACTTTACGAAAAAATCGAGCTGATGCACGGCCAATGGAAACAATTGAGTAACAGCCGCAAAACTATCATAGGTTTCCTCACGGCATTTGTTTTGTTTATTTACTTTCTTTTCGTGCTGCTCATCAAGTTTGTAAACAGTTTTATGCTCAGCCTGAATATGTTCCTCGCCATGGGTTTTGGTAAAACGCCCGAAAACCGTGCACCGATGTATCTTACAGTAATCGAAGGACTTATTGGCTGGTTGATGATCACTATTTTCAGTATTACGCTCCTCAGCCAATTGTTGCAGGCCTGGTAATTAGTCTTTGTGAAAATAGTTAATCTGCGATCGGCGCAGGCAATTTCTTTCCGAACAACCTGATTTGCAGGTACAAAAGCGCAAGAGCCAGCGGAAACAAGATGTAAGCAGAAACCCCATAAGCCGCTGGAATTGTTCCAACCACTATCGATGTTAGTCCGACGATTAGCGCGTAAGGAAGTTGAGTGCGTACATGGTCGATATGGTTGCAAGAGCTGGCCAGCGAACTCAAAATAGTTGTGTCAGAAATTGGCGAACAGTGGTCGCCCAACACAGAACCGGCTAATACAGAGGATACTACATTATAAAAAATTAACAAGCTAGCCTCCTCACTCATACCGGTTTCATGCGTAAGCAGCCAGGAAGTGGGTAAAATAAGCGGATAAAGAATGGCCATTGTGCCCCAGGATGAGCCGGTAGAAAAAGCCACCAAAGCCGCCAGAATAAAAGTGAAAGCAGGCACTAAATAGGGAGAAAACGACAATTGTAGCAGGCCATTTGAAATAAAATCAGCGGTATGCATGTGTTCGGTTACCAGAGCTACTGACCAGGCCAGCGTGAGAATAAGAATCGCGGTAAGCATCATTTTGAAACCGTCAACAAGGCTTTCGATGGTGTCTTTGAGGCTCAGTAATTTTTGACCAAGCGTTAAAGCGATGGCCACAAGCATCGCCATTAAGGAAGACCAAAGCAAGGCCGCATAAGAGTCGGCGCCGCCAATGGTAGCAGAAATTTTGCGTGTAAAGGCAAGGCTATCATCGGCCCATATTTGCGCATCCCAACCGGTGTATAAAAGTCCGGTAATGGTTCCAAAAACAATAATCAAAACAGGAATCACCGCATTGAAAGCACGTGGCTTTTGTGTGCTTCCGTTGGTGAGGCTACTGGCTGAAGAAGCCGATTCTAAATCTTTGTGAAAATCAGGATGTGTGCGGGCATGTTTTTCTGCTTTATGCATCGGTCCAAAGTCGCGCTGCTGCCAAATCAACATCAGGATAAATGCCAAGGCTAAAAAGGGGTAATAACTGTATGCCAGCGAGTTGAAAAACACATTATAGGCTGACTCTTCCAGGCCGATGGTGTTTAGTCCATCCTGGATATAACTCAGTTCAGCGCCAATCCAGGTGGTTACAAAAGCTACTGCCGCAACAGGCGCTGCGGTGGAGTCAACAATATAAGCTAACTTTTCGCGCGAAATACGCAATCGATCCGTAACAGGTCGCATCGTATTGCCCACCACGAGCGTATTGGCATAATCATCAAAAAAGATGGCAAGACCGAGCAACCAGGTTACAAATTGTCCGGAACGGGCGTCTTTGGCATAGCGCGACAGGCGATTTACAACGCCAAGCATCCCGCCATTGCGCGTAATCAGGTGAACCATGCCGCCAATGAGCATCGAAAAAATAATGATAGACAGATGACCCGAATCCAGCAGCGACTGCATCACATAAGTGTCTATTATCGCCAGCAAACCCTTGAAAATAGACACAAAAAATCCATAACCCTGATAATAAAACATGATGGAAGTGCCGCTCAAAATACCGAGAAACAAAGCCACAAAAACCTCTTTGAGCAACAAAGCCATCATAATAGCGATCAAAGGCGGAATAATTGACATCCAGAGCGGTATGGGTGTGATATGTTTCTCCCAATAAAAACCATCGATGGAAAGCGTCAATTGTTCTTCTTCCGGAAAATTATAGGAAATGACTGCTAAATTTTTCTCGAAAGCAAGTTCGTGGGGTTCACCATTGAATTCAGCCCAAATTGTTTGGCCTTCCAACTGACCAAAAAACGCTCCATGTACCCTGACTTCAATATCTTGAGCTACATCCGAAACCAGCACCTTCGGCAAACTCAGCTCGAAATCAGCTTGCGAAAAAGTGGTGGTGTTTTCCACAGCAGCTGCTTTCCCTGCAACTGCAAGCCAAAAAATCAATATCAGCCAGAAATATTTTTTCAAGGGCAAGTGGTTTTGGGGCGTAAAGATAGCGGATTTAGCACAAACAGCATTCAAGCACGAAGCGTCTTGGCTTAGATTTTACTTAGAATCTGTTCCGAAAATCTCGTAAGCTTTGGTACACGGTGATCCTACATGCATTAAAAATAAGCCTTTAATTTTATATTCAAAACACCGGCTTTATGATCGCTCAAGAAATTAGGGAATTAATTATGCGGCTGGTTTGTAAATTGGCAGCAAAGCAGAAAATCCAAAAAGAAGGCATAAGCAAAGAAAAAATGCTGCCACTTAAGACCATCGGAACATGCGAGAATAGTCAAAAGTAAGCCTAAAACTGCTTTCTAAAACTCCGTACACTTAATTTAGAACCACTCTAAACTAGGTCTTTATAAAATATTAAGCAAATTATTGTCTATTTTGAGCCGAATTAGATTAAAACCATTTTGATGGAGTTTTATTCAAACATTGTTGTATCGGTGATAAGGTTGAAATTATTTTAGGTGATAAGAAGTTTGACATCTAACTTTATAAACCTATCACAACTTATAGATTTTTTAAACAAGCAATTACGCACAAAACAATCAATTATGCCGAAATTAAAATCAAGACTATTGTTTTTTATGATGACCTTGTTGCATTTGTCTGGCATAGGTCAGGACATAAATAGTGATGCAAACTCTTTCATGCCACCTTCTCCCACAGCCTACGAACTTGGGAAATATGGCTCTCATCCTGTTAGCTATTACAGGGGAACAACATCCATAAATATACCGATCTATACACTTGAAGCGGGTTCTTTTCAATTACCTATCAGTTTATCATACAATTCCTCAGGGATCAAAGTAGAGGATATTGCATCTTGGGTAGGATTGGGATGGAGCTTAAATGCTGGCGGAACTATAAGCATAAGTACAAAAGGGAAGTCCGATTTTGTTTACGATCGCATTCATATCAGAAATGATACTGACCTTTTGAGTAAGAATTTTCCACTAGTTGATTCATTGTCTTACATCAAACATGGTGTAGTTGACGCAGAACCTGATATTTTTAATTATAATTTTTGCGGTTATTCAGGTCAGTTTGTGTTGGACAATAATTTTAATGTAGTTTTTACGAACAACTCGAATGGTTTGAGAGTTATTGCGAACAAACAGGATAGAAGTTTTATTGTAAAGGATTTAAAAGGTAGATCGTATTATTTTGACAGTGAAGATGTTGAAATGACTTTTAAGAAAGTCAGAAATTATGGCTATTATTTTTATGTTAATGAATATGTCAATAATGGACCATGGTGGGATGATCCCAATGAATTGGATCCAATACCAACGGCATTTTTTCTTAGCCGTATTGAACTTGAGAACAACCAAGGAGATATCGTATTTGAGTATGAAAATGAACTCGCACGGTACATAACAAGAATGAGTGGTAGTATTAGCAATAGAATTCAAACTACACCACCACCTCATTGCGCACAAAATGCATCAAATGAATGGGAAGATCCAAATGGAACTGCTTTTGTTAGGAATCGAATTAATAATGAGACTCTTCGATTGAAGAGCATTAGTTATGAGGCACACAACGATAGCATCAAAATAGTTTTCAATGCCTTAGTTGAGCGAGCTGACCTTAAAGGTACAAAAAGACTGGATGCTATAGATTTGCTAGTAAATAATAAAAAAATTAATATCTGGAAATTATCTTACGACTATTTTACTTCCACACTTATTAAGCAAGAAGAAATAACCGGGAATGATTTGCATAAAAGATTAAAGCTTAAAGAAATTCAGAAATTTGATGGAAGTAAGGAGGAAGTTGAACCACCATACGAGTTTATCTATTCAGGTGAACCTGAAAGCTCAGATCAAACGTTGAAAATGCCCTATCGCACATCATTTGATGGGTATGATCATTGGGGGTATTGTAACAGTAAGGTTGTTTCAGAGAGTAATGCCGATATGCCGAGTAAATTATTTCCAGATGTATCCTATTCTAATTTTAAACAAGATGAATTTATCTGTGTTGATACTATCTCAGGTAATGATATAAATCACACGGGTTTTATCCAAGGCTGGGGAACTGATATGTTTGACGAGTTTTATAATGAAAGAGGCAATCGTGAACCAGATGCTATTTCAGTTAAAACCTATTCACTTGAGAAAATCTATTATCCAACAGGTGGGTTTACAAGTTTTACTTACGAGCTGCATGAATTTGGTTTAGGATATGAAAAAGTTGGCGGTTTAAGGATTCAAAAACAAATTAGCTTTGATGGAACGGCAGAAACATTGGAAAAAACGTATAGTTATAGTCTTCCTATATTTGGCTTAGAACCCAGCTATATAAAAGCAAGAATAAAGCCACGGATTAATCCAATTTTCTGTACTGCCATACCTGGTATTGCTTTGTGTGAAGAAGAAACAATTCATCACCATGGCTTTATATTATCTACAAATTCTATTTTGATGGAACACTCAACGAACACTGACTATATTGGATACTTGGTGGTTACAGAAAAGCTCATTGCGAGTGGGCAGGAAAAGGGGAAAACGATATACACATACAGACATCCCACTAACGAAGAACTGTTGAATTTTGACTTTACATTTGGCTATACTTATTCAGATATTAGTCCACACACAAAGCAATCAGGTATAATTTTTGGCAAACCTCAACCCGTTTATCCTTTTTCGTCCGGTTACATAGCGCCCTCCTATAAACGTGGCTTATTGAGTAAGGTAGATCACCTCAATGCTTCAGGAAAGCATAGCCGGAAAACTGAATATTATTATGATTTCTCAAATGAGAAAATCATTTATGGAAATGAAGTCCATTGTGAAATGCCATCACAAGGACATATGTGGTATATATCAGCATACAAATTGTACGGCGGTAAAGCATTACAAGATAGCATTGTTACAACACAGTATGATGTTGAGGGAACCTCACCAATAACTTCTATAGCTACAAAAACCTATCATACAAAATATGAACTCCCTAAAAAGATTACTGAATATGGTGAGGATATACTGACTACTGAGTATGTTTATCCATTTGAGTTTAAAGACCAATATCATCCCGGCAATGTATATAACGTTATGATGACTAAAAGTATGATTGATTCTCCGCTTGAAATTACTAAACGTAGTAACGGATTAGTAACAACATCGAGTTCATTTAAATATGCATTTGTGCATTATGCTCCAACAACTATAAAACCTGTCGTCCTATACCAACTGGAAAACAGTACTCCGCTGAATAGTTTTAATCCGGTAAGCTGGAACAGCCAAACTGCCAGCTTTAATAGAGATGAGCATTATTATGAAGCAACGAATTTTACAGAATATGATGTATATAGTAGATTGCTAGAGTTTCAGGATTCTGATGATGTGTTGCAGTCATACATTTGGCCAAGTAGGCTAAAAAAATACCCGGTTGCTTTTGTCAAAAATGCTTCATTCGATCAAATTGCATATTGCAGTTTTGAGGATAGCTTTATAGCAAATGGAACAACAAGTCAAACAATAGGGAATTGGCACTTATGGGGAGGCCCGTCGTGGCTGCAAACAGAAATAAGTAAAACTGGTTTGAAAGGAGTATATGTCAATTCCACTGGATCAATTCAAACGTCAATGGAATTGCCTGCCGATGAGTATATTATATCCTTATACACTAAAGACCCATCAAGTATTTCCTTTAGCCCAGCTGCATACAAGGTTACTACAAAAGATACAGGGGATGAAAATTGGAGCTTGGTACAAGCAAGTTTAAGACTCACTTCTACTCAAAAAATATCGATTGATGTAAAGGGTTATATTGACGAACTAAGGTTATTTCCCGCATCTGCACAGATGAATACCTACACCTTTGATCACCTCTCCAGAATAACATCAGAATGCGACATTAACTCAAACGTAATAAGATACATTTATGAGAACGACAAATTAGTTAAAACTATCGACAATTCAGGTAACATCTTCAAAACCTTCGACTACAATTACGCACAATAAAAGCAAGCATATGAAACCCAATCACCTTATCTATTATATAGTGCTATTTAATTTTTTTATGGCATTTTCATCCGCTAATGCACAGCAAAGTGGATTAGCCTGGCTTAAAGCCATCGGTTCTGATGGAAGAGAGAGTTCACCGGGATTTGCAGTTGACAGTTCTGGCAAACTATTTCTGCCCGTAACCTTTAATCAAGCCATGGGCTTGCCAGGCACCACGGATACTCTTTTGCCTATGGGCGGCTATGATTTGGCACTATTACACCTTACTGTCGGTGGCGAACTTGAAAAATATTGGCACTTTGGGAATAAAGGTGTTGTAAATATAACTGATATCAGTGTGGAAAACGGTTCTGTTTATTTAAGCGGCAGCCATCAGGACACTTTAAGGTTAATGAAAAATGCACAAGCCGGTGATTCTGTTATAGGAGTAAGCCCAGAAGGCGTTACAGGTTTTATGATGATATTAAATGATGAAGGAGATGTCGTAGCGTACACCTCTTTTCCGGTTGATGCGATATGGTCAGTATTTAACACCATTTCATTGGCAAACAATTACGTTTTTACTACGGGCCAATTTATAGCAGATACTACTGCCCCGAAAACAAATTTTATTTACCAAAAACAAGGCAATCATTTTACAACATTCGATGCTAATCAAACGCTTCATTTGCAAGAGGCGGTTTGGTTTGATAATAAACCTCTGATTGCTGGCAGTTATGCTGACACCTTAAATATTGACGAATCATCTTATGTGTCATCTTATACCAGAAGTGGGTTTGTTGCAATAATTGACAGCAACGCCACTCAGTTCGTCAGTTTTGATTCATACCTTGGAGCTGCTGTAACTGCTTTAGCCACTATCGACAGCCTGATCTATGTGGCGATTGACTTTCAGGACAGCCTTTTTGTAAATGATAATTTTATCGCTGCTTCACTGGGTGCTGTTGATGTAATGGTATTTCTACTTGATCGTAATTTAACTGTTCTTGATCATTTTCAGTTGGGAGGAGTTTTAAACGAACGGGCGAACAAAATCGTGGTAAGTGATCAATCAATTAATCTATTTGCCAATGTGGGTTCACCCCTTACTTCTTTAACAAAAAACGGGCAGATAATGGATAGCATTCAACCTGACAACATCAAAGGTAACGCCTGTCTTGTTGAGATTGATGACACCTTTAATGCCGATTTTAAATGGATAACCAGTCAGGACTGGTCAAATAAAATCAACGGCCTACACCAAATTAATCAAACAGAATACCTTATTTCAGGCTTGTTTGCCGACAGTATGCTTATAAATTCAAGCTTTTATCATGCTGTAGGTCATCAGGATGTATTTATGATGCGGATATCAGATATTTGTCTTGGCAGGCTTAAACAAACTGCAATTCAGGTAAACTTTTGTGAGGGCGATTCCGTTTATATTCATGGTTTTACATTGACTGATAAAAACCAATTAGTTAAATCGGAATACCCAGATGACGGTGTATATGTTAGCGAACCACTTAAGCTCTGGTATGGCCTGCGCGAAAAAAGCTGCGGTTGCCTTATGGCCGACACGCTTGAATTTGCTTTTAGCGAACCTGAAGTGAATAACACCTATGCTTCCAAGTATTCTACCTATACTTTACTAGATGGCACAGAATTTATCACAATGAGCTGGTGTGGCAATTGCGAAAAACAGCAACAAAAGTTTACCTATAACATACAACCTAATCCCTTTAGTACTCAACCACAACTAACAGTTAGTTTGTCTATACCGGGTACAATACGTTATGAAATAATTGATCAAAAAGGCACAGTCCTTTATGATGAACCCGAGCGATCTTTTCAATCTGGCACCCATCAGTTTATTTTGCCAACTACTGCTTTTTCTAAGGGGAACTACCTTCTCCGCATCAACTATATGGCTGATGGCGAACAATCTATTGAAATTGTAAAACTTATTAAAAATTAAAAAGATGGATTTAGTATCGCAAAAGTCTGGATATTTATGCTGTTTGATGTTGTTTGTGCTGTTGTTAGCAGTTAGCAATAAACTTAATGCGCAGGACAATGATCGAAATTATGTTTATACGCAGGAAGTACTCAAAAGCAATGTAAAAACTGTCGCTGCGGTCAATGGTCTCAATGGAAAAGATGTACGAAGACAGCTTGCATATTTTGATGGATTAGGCAGACCGATTCAGCAGCTTATGCTTGAAAAAAGCCCCAATGAAAACGATATAGTCAGTTTTCAGGCTTATGACGGACTGGGTAGGGAATCCTTACATTATCTGCCCTTTACACATCCTACAACTGGAGGTAGTTACGTGGATAATGTTATTGATGATCAAACTGAATTTTATATGAGGCCATCATTCGAAGGCGTGCCTGCTGATCGCTTTGCATACAGCGAAACAAAATTCGAGGATTCACCACTAAACAGGGTGTTGGGAAAAACTTTACCCGGTAGTGCATACGAATTGGAATCTGGACATATCACGCAAATGTTTTATGAAACCAACACATCAAACGAGGTCATCCATTGGGTTGTCAATAATGAAGGACAGGTTGCGAAGGACGATTATTATGATCCGGGACGTTTGTACAAAATAACTACTAAAGATCAAAATCAAAATAGCACCATTGAATTTAAGAATTTAAAAGGACAGCCTGTTTTAATCAGGAAGCCTTTAGGTACTGAAAACGTGGATACTTATTATGTATATAACCAACTTGACCTTTTGATATGTGTTATAATGCCCGAAGCCGACATCAGCAATGAAGTGTTCACTGATGATAAACATGCTTTCAGGTATGTGTATGATGGCCGAAAACGGATGATAAGTAAACAGCTACCGGGAAATCTTCCGATTTACTATGTTTATGACAAACGCGACAGGCTGGTAATGGAACAAGATGGCAACCAGCGCCTTTATGGTAAAGCTAATTGGAAGTTTTATAAATATGACGCATTAAACAGGCTGGTCATTGAAGGCTTCTATTTTTCTGGTGAACCTCAATCCTATCTGCAGGCTATGTTTGACGCTGAGAAGGATCTATTTGAAGAAAAGGATCCATCAAATTATGAAATAAATTTTGGTTATACCAATAATTGCCGCCCTCGGTATTCTACAAATATAATTAAAGCATACTACTACGATGATTACGACTTTGATGCAGATGGCTATTCTGAATATGGTGAATATAGCTTGAGTAATTTTTCTGATCCCTCAATGATGGCAACAAAGGGTCAGCTAACTGCTACGCGTTATCTAAGTGATAATCCTGAAACCACGATGATGGAGGTGTATTACTATGACGAAAAATACAGAATGGTTCAGCAATGTACGGACTATGAAATAGATAACTACCGGATGCATACGGGTAATTACTATTCCTTTGCCGGCGACCTGCTCAAAACCAATAAGAAGTTTATTGCACCATTGATTCCGGAAGTTTTTTATACTTTTGAATATGGATACGATCACAACTGGCGTCAAACAGATACACGACTGATCATGGGAGCTGAGGAAACGATATTGAACACCAATGTTTATACCGAGCATGATATGCTGATGCACAAAGAGCTACATACTGTTGAAGGGCAGCATCCCTGGTACACTTTAAGTTATCAGTATAATATCAGGGGTTGGTTGACACAAATAAACAGGGTTGATCCCTTACTGCCTGACAACTTTTTTGGCATGGCTTTGTATTACGAAAGCCCACCCAAGGTGCAAGGCGTTGACCGTCAGCCCCAATACAATGGAAATATAAGTGCTACTCATTGGCATACGGCTGATTTGGAAGAAGTTGTCGGCACAAACGCCTATAATTTCCAGTACGACGACCTCAACAGGCTAACAGACGCCACTTTTTATCATACTGATTTGAATGATAATATTTCTATCTCCCAAAATGCTGCAATGCCTCAAAAGCATAACGAGGGGCTGGTAACTGGTATTGGAAGCGTGCGGAATATACAATACGACAAAAACGGTAATATTTTGTCTGTTGAACGACTTTACAGGCAGCATGAAAACCATGTGCTTGGCGATCAGCTCACCTATATCTATGATGGCAACCGCCTGAAAGGCGTGGACGATATGGTAAGTCTTGCCAGCGACCTCGACGATTTTCGCGACAACGGTTACTATTACAACCAGCACGGGCGCGATGAGTACGAATACGACTATAATGGCAATATGAATTTTGATATTCATCGGGAAATGAAACTGGAATACGGAAAATTGAACAACTTGCCGCTACTCATTGGCTGGCGCAACGGTTTTATGGAAAACCAGTATACCTACGATGGCCAAAAGTTGGGCAAAAAAGTTTATGACTCACGTGGCAACCTCACCCGCAACGAACGCTACTTCGATGAGCTGCTGATGCAGAACGGCAAAGTACGCAGGCTGCAACATGCCGACGGCTTCATTAATCTTTCGCAGAATGGCACACCGGTAGAGTATTTCTACTACCTCAAAGATCATTTAGGCAACGTTCGTGCCACCCTCACCAACAGCAGCCTTAACGGTCTCACTGTTATGCAGGCCAACGACTATTATCCTTTTGGTATGTCATACACGCCCCGGCAAACCGGTATGCAGGACAGCAACTGGGAAAATAAATACAAATACAACGGCAAGGAAGAACAGGAAGTGCCGGGCGGGTGGTTGGATTATGGGGCACGGTTTTATGATGCGCAGTTGGGGAGGTGGCACGTGGTTGACCCAATGGCAGAGAACCATTTTGATTATACACCATACAATTATGTACTAAATAATCCTATGTTGTT
>Ga0265293_10004539_pt1 | contig 24367 bp, 21 predicted proteins | sample Munlanlewell138R_FD_192505 | JGI IMG/M metagenome (GOLD analysis project Ga0265293, IMG submission 192505) | Leachate microbial communities from a municipal landfill in Southern Ontario, Canada - Leachate well 138R | ecosystem: Engineered > Solid waste > Landfill > Unclassified | place: Canada...
CTCTCAATTGGAGATCTATTTCCCCCTTCAGACACCGAAGCAAAACCATCCTACCGTCTCTCTGATGGGGATCCCAAGATAGTTCGCGCCCTATTAAGCCTTCACATCCATGCCTCTTTAGGCTCGCTAGATCGTAGTGAACGGTTGTTACGCAATAAATATATTAAAGCTATTTTTGGCAGAGAAGAACCCCACACAATCGAACAGATCGTTCAATATAATCGGCTACTCTTTCATACTCAGGTCGTCTGCGAACAAGGGAAGAACTCTATTGTCGTAAACAATCGCGCTGAGACGTTGATTAAGGCTAAGCCAGCAACATTACAATACCTCTTATTTAGAACAGCATGGCAAACACTCTCTACAGCCACAGAAACAGCTCTCTCGACCACAGAATTAAGCTCATTCTTCAGTATATTCTCAATATTAGTGAATACAGCTACACTCACAGAAGAAGTAGATATTAAAATTGCTTGTCGTATCGCTGCCCTTAAAAGTGGTTTACCATTACCAGATTTTGATGAATTACTCACTATTTTAGAGACCGTTGGCTTAACTACCACTCCTTTAACCTCGGATGAACTTATCGAAGATCCTCCCCGTTTGACTCCAACCATAGATAGTGATTTAACGATCTCTTTTACACAAGATATTCCAGTAATTCCAGGAAAAGCTAATTTACACTCGCTGGCAATTGTGAAAAAGGTAGATATAGTTAGTTCTTATGAAATTAACAAAGCCACTATTTTAAAGGCGTTTGATTTAGGGTTAACCGTTGAAGATATTTTGCACTACTTAGAAGCGCTCACCAAAAACATTCCACAAAGTTTAAAAGATTCACTAGGTCATTGGCAACAAGAGTATACTGCTATTACTATTTACGATGGTATCGTGGTAAAAACAGATGAACGCTTAAGTCGAATTATCGACGCACTACCTACCCTACAACCCTATATTTTAGCTACCATTGGTCCTGGAATATATCTTCTTTCCCGCGAAGAGGAGCCTAAGTGGCGTGATATTTTAACTTCAACTGGCATTGGATTGCTTCCCAGTAGCATTGGCGATAACCCAAAAGAAACTCACCCGTCGACCCCGTTAGAGATTAATCGAGATTCACATGCCCACTTTGCCCGTCTCTTAGATGAGTTACCAGAGGAGAGACCCCCTTTCGAGCCAGTAACAGATTTTCAGAATGAATTGCATACATTAGTACGTAAAAAATCATTCAATAAGGCCGAAAAAGAGGAATTACAGGCTAGAATAGAGCGAAAACTATTGTTAGTACCCTCGCAAATTGTTGCCCTACAAGGTCACTCGAAGACGATGCAGGCTAGTGGATTTGATTTTCAGGGGAAAGTAAATCTGTGCAAGGCTACTATAAACTCGAAAATTGATTTATTAGAATTACAAATGCTTGATGAAGATGGAAACTCTCATATTCTTTTAACTGAAGCGAAAGAACTAATTAGTAGCTCAGATGCACAAGGAGCTTCAATAAGAGTCTCCGTTTTGCCCGAGCAAGAAGAAAAAGTCATCCCTATTGCCAAGGTATTTAGAGTAAGAAAATTGCGTCGTTCAATCTTCTTCCAGTCCTAACTCCTGTTCCAACCGTTTCGGATAGTGATAACCTGAAAAGGACTCAAATTGGAGTTTGCCTTGCCGTAGCAACATGCCTATGCCAAATAAAATACGACATCCGGCTGCCTGAGCTCGTTTGACTAGCAAAGTCTCTTTAGGACGATAAACTAGCTCATACACAATTTGTTTTTCATTGAACATATACTGGGGAATAGGATCGGTAGCACTGTTGGGTTCCATGCCAACTGATGTGGTTTGGACTACCAAGTCCACCTCGTTATAATCAGTGGCATTTTCTAACGAGTCATAGCTCGCCATCGTCTCTTCAGCTAAACTTTGAGCACGTTTCACGTTCCGATTAACAATCACCACTTTACAACCATGGTTGCGTAAGGCCCAAACAACAGCTCGGGCTGCTCCACCAGCTCCTATCACTAGTGCACTTTGGATTTTCCCTCCATCAATTTCGCTTACCAAGGGTTCAATAAAGCCATAATAATCGGTATTCGTCCCTTTCCATAGATTCTTAGCTCGCACGATAGTGTTACAACTACCTATTTGTTTAACTTCTCGGGTAATTTTTCCTAAATAGGGAAGCACTTGTTGTTTCAGGGGAACTGTCACAGAAACTCCCGATATTTTTAACATTTCAGCTAAGATAAAAAACGATCGCACCGCATCAACCTGGAAAGGAAGATAGATTGCATTAAAATTAATCTCATGAAACCCAGGGTTTTGAATCAAAGGGGAAAATGAGTGGACCACAGGATTACCAATTACACCAAAAATGCGAGTTCTATCATCAACCTTATCTGCACGATATATTTCTTTCATGTTTTTCGCTGAAATTTGCCCTGGAGCAACCGGTTTATCGGCGCAATAGGTTACCATTGATCCGACTCGTTTATAAAGTATACGGGAAGGGAGTCCGAAATCCCCCATCCCTAGTACGATTTTCTTCTCGATCTCATCTAATTCTGTTTTTACTCGAAAAATTGTAATAAGATCGAGCACCGATTGTGGAGTAACTGCCATTTTAGGAATATCCCCCCGGGCCGCTATTTTAGAAATTCGGTGAAAAATATCGGAAGGAATCCCATTAAAATCATGTACCGATCTAATAATGGTGATATCACGAGTGCGTGCTTTTTGCTCCACACTGGAGCGTTTTACATCATCTTCAATATCTACATAGGCAAAATCACCATCTAAGCAACTGTTTAAAAGTGTTGCCCGAGTCTTTTCAGTGCCTGTAAAAGCGCCCCCGTCGGACTTTCTCCGACACGTCAAAATAACGGGAACTTCAACCAAGTTTGGGAAAGAAACAGCTTGAGACCGTTGACCCTCTTCTAAGAGATCGAGCCGTAACTCCACGAGATCAAGGTAAGGCCGGTTTCGTTTATATTGACTAATATTTTCTTCGATTGAGCTACCGGTTAGAACTAAACAAATCATCAAAGGTCCTCCATATCCCAATCGTGGTGCAAACCCATAGAAGGACTCCTTGCATCCCGAGGCGTCGTTATGGTACCTTTTATCATACTCGTTACTGTACGAATCTGCAACACCTTCCCTAATTGAGGAGCACATGGGCACACTACAACTGCAAAACATTAATCTCGCATATGGTGGAAGGGATCTACTTAAGGAGGTCTCGTTAACCCTCTCGGCAAGAGCACGCGCAGCCTTAACGGGAGCTAATGGATCGGGAAAATCTACCCTCCTACGCATTATTAGTGGGGAGATTCCTAGTGACAGTGGTTTTATAACCACTTCAAAAGGGATGCGAATTTCGTATTTGCCCCAATCGGATATAGTTCATTCTGGGACGAGTCTCTTTCTAGAAGTAGAAAAAGGCTACTTTCGCTTTGCCCCCATCCTGGCTAGAAAACAGGCCATTGAACACGAATTGTCCAATATGGGGATCTCTGACAGTGCTCATGCTCTTATCGAGGAATTGCATCAGATCCAAGAGATGCTCTTATCTACCTCTTATTTTCGTAGAGAAGCCTATATTGAACAAATTCTAAAAGGACTTGGTTTTTTACGCCAAGATTTTAATAGGAATTGTGAAGAGTTCAGTGGCGGCTGGCAGATGCGAATTGCTTTAGCCAAGGTATTGGTCGAAGAACCGGATGTATTACTCCTTGATGAACCAACGAACTACCTCGATATTGAAGCTCGCATCTGGTTGCGCAATTATATTAGACAATTTAAGGGCATGGTGGTGATGGTCTCCCATGATCAAGATTTTTTAGATGAGACTGTCGAAGAAGTGTATGAACTGTTTAACGGAAATTTGACCCGTTACAGTGGTAATTATTCAGCGTATCAAAAACAACGAACGCAAGAATTAGAACAAATTGAAAAAGCTTTCCGTATACAACAAAAAGAGATTGAAAGAACACAACAGTTTATCGAACGTTTTCGCTATAAAGCTTCCAAAGCCAAACAAGTGCAAAGTCGTGAAAAACAACTAGAAAAACTTGAAAAAGTAGAAATACCACCCCACCTTGGAACCCTCTCCTTCTCCTTTCCTGACCCACCTCATAGCGGTAATGATGTCATCATTGTGGAGGGGCTAACCAAAAATTATGGAGATCTCCCTATATTTCAAGACCTCTCATTAGTAGTGAATAAAGGAGATCGCTTAGCTGTAACTGGTCGTAACGGTGCTGGAAAATCGACACTTCTACGCCTTATAGCCCAAGTTGATCGGCAGTTTGGGGGAAAGTTGCAATTAGGAGCTGGAGTTAAAATAGGCTACTTTGCCCAAGATAGTGAAGATACCCTTTATCCGGCCAATACAGTTCTGGAAGAAGTAGAAGCCATTGCTGATACTTCTGATATCCCTCGGCTTCGAACCCTTCTCGGTTCTTTCTTGTTTAGTAACGATGATGTCGATAAACGCATCTCTATTCTCAGTGGGGGAGAAAAAAGTCGCTTAGCCTTAGCGAAAATATTATTACACCCCGCTAATCTTTTATTACTAGATGAACCGACTAGCCACCTCGATATCAATGCCAAAGCAATGTTATTAGAGGCCTTAAAGGCCTATCAGGGGACGGTGGTATTTGTCTCCCATGACACCCACTTTATTAAAAATATTGCTAATCGAATCCTCTATTTAAGTGAAGACCCTCCTGAGTTATTTGAAGGGGACTATTCTTATTTCTCTTGGAAGCTTGAACAAAAGGAGGCTTTTGAGCCTACACAAACAGAACAAGAGAGAGTACCACCGCAATTGAAGTCTGATGCCTCTAGTTCTAATTGGAAAGAAACTAATCGCTTAAAAAACCGCTATAGAAATCTCCAGAAAGAGGCTGAAGAACTTTTGACTAAGATCGATAAAAAACAGGAAACTATCTCTGCCGTGATTGAGGAGATGGCTTTAGAACATAACTATATCGATAGTAACCGAATTACAGCGCTTATCACAAAAAAAACTCGGCTTGAAAAAGAACATACGCAAATGGAAGAACAGTGGTTTGCCTTACATGAGGAAATTCACGATTTGGAGGTAACCCTTGGCGTACCAGATTCCCACACCTGATACCTATTTTTCTACCTTACTCCCTGTACTCATCCTAGCGTCTCAGTCTCCAGCCAGAAAAGAGCTCCTAGAAGCCTATGGGTGCTCGGTAACGGCCATTCCTACCCATAGTGATGAATACCATGGCCTCATCGCTGGCAAGGAGGTGGTCGAACACCTCGCTCTTAAAAAGTTAGAAGTATTTTTAAACACCCATGGTCCCGCTTCTGTACCGATTCTCGCGGCCGATACCCTGGTCGGTTTTGAGGGGACTCTGATTGGTAAAGCCAAACATGCAGATGAGGCCAAATCTCATATGGCCTTATTAGCAGGAAAAACGCACTCAGTTTTTTCTGGTTTTGCTCTTTGGCTCCCTCCTTCAAAATCGCATCCAGAACGTTATTTTCATGGTAGTGATGAAACGTTGGTAACATTTCGTCCTCTTGAAACAGAGGAAATAGAGCACTATATAACTACCAACGATTGGCTCGGGGCTGCAGGTTCTTATCGGATCCAAGGGTACGCAAATGCTTTTATTATTGATGTTCAAGGTGATTATACCACTGTGGTGGGGTTGCCAATACAGGCAATTTCTGCCATATTAACTGAACCGAGTTAAACTCGGAATATCCACCTTAGGGTGAGAAATAGCGAAGGGGATGGTTTATTACTCTTTTAGAGAGGAGTAAATCGTCACAGGAGGAATTGTGTCCGTAGTTACCATGAAAAGCCTGCTTGAATCAGGCGTACATTTTGGTCACCAAACCAAAAGATGGAATCCAAAGATGGCCCGCTTCATTTTTTCAGAACGAAATGGGATTCACATCATTGACTTGCAAAAAACTAGTGCCTGCATTGTTGAAGCATACGATGCTGTTCGCGCTCAAGTAAAGCAAGGAAAATCGATTTTGTTCGTCGGAACAAAAAAACAAGCACAACAAACTATCGAAAGTGAAGCAAAACGTTGTGGCATGCCCTATATCAATAACCGTTGGTTAGGTGGGATGTTGACCAACTTCACTACCATTAAGAAGTCTATCAATCGTCTCAAAAAATTAGAAAAAGAAGAAGTTGATGGTACATTCGAAAGTTACACAAAGAAAGAAATTGCTCTGCACCTCAAGGAAAAAGCCAAACTAGAAAAAAACCTTGGTGGTATTAAAGAGATGAAAGAGCTGCCGGGCGCAATTTTTATTATCGATACCAAGAAGGAAGCAATTGCAGTGGCAGAAGCAACTCGATTAGGTATTCCTGTTATTGCCGTTGTCGATACTAACTGTGACCCCACCAATATTACTTATCCTATTCCAGGTAATGATGATGCCATTCGTGCAATCTCCTTATTTGTTGAAATTATTGCCAATGCTGTCCTTGATGCTGACAATGAAGTTGGAATCGAAATTATCGAAACCCTCCCTGAGTTAGAACCAGCTCCACAAGAAGAGGAAGCCGCACCTGTAGCATCTGAAGAGGAAGAAGAAGTTGTCTTCGCTACCGACGATGAAACCACCGATTTTACCAAATTTGAAGTTACCGTCGAAGAAACAAAAGATGCCGAAGAAGAAGTTCCTAAAGTAAAAGCTGTTAAAGTAACTGAAGGCGGCATTGAAGTCGATGAGGAAATCCTCTACAAGGACTAATTAAAACTAACAAGGAGAAATACGTGGAAATTACTGCTGATATCGTAAAAAAACTACGCGACGCCACCAACGCTGGTATGATGGATTGTAAAAAAGCCTTGGTGGAAGCAAAGGGAGACTTTGCTAAAGCTGAAAAAATCTTAAAAGAGATGGGGCTAGCTGCAGTTGCAAAACGGGCTGGAAGAGCAACAAATAATGGGCGTGCTTTTACATTGATACAGGACAACAAGGCTGTTATCCTCGAAATGGCTTGTGAGACTGATTTTGTAGCTCGCAACAAAGATTTCATTGCTTTGGGTGGAGAGCTTTGTCAGGATATCATTAGTCATGGATATACTGAAATTGTACCTGAACTCGAAGCCAAAGTTCTCAATTTAATTACCATGATTAAAGAGAACATGTCACTCAAACGCTTTAAGTTGTTCACCATAGATGAGCTTTCCATGATGAGTGAATATGTGCATGGAGAGGGTTCGTTAGCGGTCTTAGTGACCCTAAAATCTGACAAGGCAGAAGCTTTAAAACTCCCTGCAGTGCAAGAGTTTGCTTTCGATTGTGCAATGCACGTCGCAGCATTCTCTCCGCTCTATCTCAGCCAGGACCAAGTTGATGCAGCCTATGTCGAAGAGCAGACTGAAATCTTTACCAATCAAACCTTAGCTTTGGGGAAACCCGCTAAAGTTGTGCCAAATATTGTGCAGGGAAAATTAGCTAAACACTTCAGTGAAATCTGCTTTTTACAACAACCTTTTGTAAAAGACGACTCCCAGTCGGTCGAAAAGGTACTTGCTAACCTTTCGAAGGAAGTGGGTGCTAAACTTACTATTAGTGACTATACCTATTATCGTGTAGGTTCGGAAGAATAAAGATTGAATTACAGACCGCTGCATAGCGGTCTGTTTCTGGAGGTAGATTATGCAATCGGTATTGGATACTTGTGAATCCAAAATGAAAAAAAGTGTCAGCGCCCTGAATCAAGAGTTTAACCTCTTACGGACTGGACGTGCCTCTGCGGCATTGTTCGATAAGATTAAAGTCGAATATTATGGTCAAGAAACACCCCTTTCTCAAGTTGCTAGTATTTCTGTTCCAGAAGCACGCTTAGTGGTAATTCAACCCTGGGATAAAACACTGCTAGCTCCTATTGAAAGAGCAATTTTAAAATCTGAGCTCTCTTTAAATCCAAATAATGATGGTAAGTTATTACGGATTAATTTTCCTCCTTTAACGGAAGAAAGACGCAAAGATTTAGCCAAGAATGCAAAAAACATTGCCGAACAAAGCCGGGTAGCCATCCGTAATGTGCGCCGTGAAGCAATTGATGAAATTAAAAAGTCGGAGAAAGCTGGCGATATCTCTGAGGATGTGCAAAAGGATTTAGAAAATCAAGTCCAAAAATTGACTGACTCTTACATTGCTGAAATTAATGAAATTGCAGCCGATAAAGAGAAAGAGATATTGGAAATTTGAGTGTGGATATAGAATCTTCACCCCAAACAAGCGGACATTATCCCAACCATGTTGGCATAATTATGGATGGGAATGGTCGATGGGCGACTAAACGCTCACTGCCCCGTACTGCGGGTCACTATGAAGGGGTAAAAGCTGCTAAGCGGGTCACCAGTGAAGCTGCCCGCTTAAAAATTCCCTATCTCACCTATTACGTTTTCTCAACTGAAAACTGGCAACGGCCCGAAAAAGAGGTTGCGTATCTTATGAATTTACTCGCGACCCGCCTCTATAGTGAGATAGATTTTTATAAGCGCATTGGAGCTCGTGTTTTACTGCGGGGAGACTCTAGCAAACTCACAAAGAAAGCTTATGATGCTATTAAAGTTACCGAAGAAGCAACGGCTCAATTTGATCAGATTATTGTTTCTCTGGCCATCAATCACGGTGGTCACGATGAAATAGTACGTTCGGTAAATAAATGGTTAGTTACTCGAGATTCGTCCCAGGTAATAACCGAAGAGGTTATTAGGGCAAATCTTGACCTCTCTTTCATCCCCCCTGTCGACCTTATAATTCGCTCAGGCGGCGAAAAACGATTGAGTAATTTTATGTTGTGGGATGCGGCTTATGCCGAATTTGCTTTTTATGATTCACTTTGGCCCGATTGGGGAGCAAATGATTTTAAAACTGCTTGTGATGATTTCGCCCACCGAGCAAGGCGGTTTGGGAGAGTAACATATGACTAGTTTTGGAAAACGACTATTACTTACCTGTACCGCTATTCCCCTTCTCTTTAGCTTAATTTTCTTTCTCCCTCACTATCATCATTTAGGATTTACTCTGTTAACGCTATTAGCTATCTTGTGTGGCAGTTATGAAATGCGCGAGATGCTGTTTCATATTGGCGAGAAGCCCATGATTCCAACTTGGATCCCCATACTTCTCCCTGCGGCACAATATGTTGAATTAGCATTTTTACCTGAGATTCCCTTGCTCGATATAACGATAGTTTTACTCGTCTTACTAGGATTTTCAAAGGAGATCTTTATTGGGGTGAAAGATAATTTTTCCACTACCTTTGATCGTATCAGTCGTAGCCTTTTATTACTTTTCTATCCTGGATTTCTTTCGGTATTTCTCATACGGATCCTCTTTTTTGACCAAAGCACGTTGTTACTGTTGATGCTGTTTCTTATTGTTTTTGGTAATGACACTTTTGCCTATATCTTCGGAATGCTGTTTGGGAAAAAGAACCGTAATATTTTAGCTGTGAGCCCGAATAAGAGCATTGCTGGTTTTTTAGGGGGCCTGCTTGTGGCTGTACTCATCAGCTATCTTTATGTAACTTTCATTCCTCCCATGCAAGTTATTTTCACCAAGATTGAAGCCTTATTAATTGGATCTGTTATTGCAATAATAAGTAATTTCGGTGATCTCATTGAATCCGTATTTAAACGGGGGGCTAAGGTCAAAGATTCTGGAAAAATTATTTTAGGTCGCGGGGGAATTCTAGATTCAATCGATTCGTTACTTGCGAGCGTTCCTTTCTTTGTTCTTTTCATTATACTCTGCTCGTAATTGGATGGATTAAAGATGCAAGCAAAATCAAAAAGATCTGTTATCATCCTTGGATGTACTGGAAGTATCGGTACGACGGCACTCCAAGCTCTAGCAACCGTAAGTGATCTTTTTGAAGTTGTCGCCCTTAGCGCACATAGTGCCACATCCAAACTAGCCCAGGTTGCTCAGCAATGGAACTGTAAGAGAGTCTGCATCTCAAATGAGGCTAACCATGACCAGACATTATTTGGTGATGGGACACTTGTGTATAAAGGAAGTCAGGGTCTTATTACCATGATTAAGGACACTGAAGCCGATATTGTCTTAAATGCAATTTCTGGTTCAAGTGGTTTGGCCCCTACTCTAGCTGCGTTAGAAAGTCATAAAGATGTGGCCCTCTCTAATAAAGAGAGCATCGTTATGGCTGGAGAATTTCTCTTTTCATATGCCCGGTCTAAAGGGGTACATATTATTCCTGTCGATAGTGAACACGCCACGCTCCATGCCCTTTTGCAAGCTTTTGGTGTAGACCAGATCGAATCTCTAGTTATTACGGCCTCTGGGGGGCCTTTTCGCACCTTACCAGCTTCTAGAATGGTTGATATCACGGTTGACATGGCTTTAGCCCATCCGACCTGGGAAATGGGGGCTAAAATCTCCATTGATAGTGCTACACTAGCTAATAAAGGTTTGGAGGTAATTGAGGCGGCCTATCTATTTGAGTTTCCCCCTACTAATATTGAAGTGGTAATCCATCCGCAAAGTATTGTTCACTCCCTCATACGGATGCACCATGGTGCTCTGTATGCACAACTTTCACCACCCGATATGACTTTACCAATTATGGCCGCCTTAGCGGATCAAACTATACCATTACAGGCCGTGGTAGAGCCCCTCGATTTTTCTCATCTAACTCTCACTTTTGAACAACCCGATTTAGAAAAATTCCCATTATTAAAACACGCTTTTGCATGTATAGCATTGCGAGGAGGCTACCCTATTGCCTATAACGGAGCTAACGAATTTGCCGTGGAGCAATTTCTAGCTGGCAACCTCTCATTTTTACAGATCGCCCAGTTGGTTGAAGAGGTCTTAGCTCATGATTGGAGCACACCTTATCATACTATAACTGATGTTTTCAGCATCGATTCTCATGTTCGCCATCTAGCGCAACAAGTTTTTAAGAGGTTGATGTAGTGCAAGAGTTTTTGTCGATGCTAATTGGATTTTTAAGTATTGCACTCATGATCACGGTTCATGAAACTGGCCATTTTCTCGTTGCCCGCGCAGTTGGGATAAAAGTTGAGGTCTTTGCCATTGGTTGGGGCAAAGCAATCAAACGATGGCGTTTGCAACACACAGAAATACGGATAAATATCTTCCCCCTAGGGGGCTATTGTAAACTCAAAGGAACAGAGGATCTGCGTCGTTCACTTGAAAAAGGGGAACCTGCTTTTGTTAATGCTGAAGAGGGTTCTTTATTTGCCGTACATCCTTTTAAACGGATTTTAACATATGTAGCAGGACCCGTTTTCAATCTTTTGTTCGCCGCTATTATTTTTATTCCTTTCTTTTTACTTTCCTACAATACGTATGCCGATCCAAATCAAATAGCAGTCTCCGCTGATTACCCTCAAACATTTAATATTAAAGCAGATCATCCAAATGCTGCTCAGGATGCTGGTCTCAAAACTGGTGATATAATTTTAGAAATCGATGGTGAAAAAGTAGATGACTTCTTTGATATTCAAAATAAATTATTTGATAAAAAGCCCCAAGATTTAACCCGCTTCACCCTTTTGAGAGATGGGCGACGCTTTACAAAAGAGTTTAGCGGATTCTACGATGAGTCATCACAGAGGACCCTCTTTGGCATTAGTGCCTATGTACCTCCGATCATTGGATCGGTAAAACCACTCTCTCCCGAGTCAATTGCAGGCCTCAAAGAGCGAGATCGGATAGTGATGGTACAAGGGAAGATAAGTAACAATACTCTCGATGTAGTGGAAGCCCTCTCCGATAATCCAACAGTTATTACCTTGGTAGTTGAACGTCCTGGAGGAAGACAAGAAGAGATCACCTTCCATCCTGAACAAACAGCGCAAGGGCAAATATCTTTAGGATTTACCTTCGCCCGTGAAATAAAAAGAGAGGCCGGATTACCGTTGCACAAAGCGCTACTCGCCTCTGTTTCACAAACCAGCAAAGGGGCTAGAGATACTCTTTTGCTACTACCTAAATTATTTAGTGGTATGTTTGCCTTAGATGATGTTGTAGCTGGACCTCTGCGCATCTCTTATATCATCGGAGAGTCCCGCACAGCCGGTTTACGGTCTATCCTTCATCTTTTAGCAATGGTAAGTATTTCCTTAGCTGTGGCTAATTTGCTACCGATTCCAGGGTTAGATGGCGGAGCAATTCTCTTGAGTTTATTGGAGATCATCAGAGGCAAGAGTGTTTCTCCTAAGATGTATGTCCGTTTTCAGTCAGTTGGGGTGATATTTTTACTCTTATTGATGATTTTTGTGGTAATTGGAGATGTTCGGTTCCTCTTTTCAGGAAATTGATCCACGGTCCATTTCAACAAACCTGACTAACTGGTTCTGAAATCCCATCGTGATAATTCCGGTTTCTCCGTTTCTCTGTTTTGCTAAGATCACTTTGGTCTCTTGTACGGGAAATCCTTGTACCATTTGGGGCGGACCACCAGATCCATTCGAACCTTTACTAGTATGATCGGTCATATCGGCTAAGCGATCACGATGTAATAAAATAACAACATCAGCATCCTGCTCAACTGAGCCTGAATCACGAAGGTTGGCAAGGTTAGGTTCTTTTCCTTCAGCATCACGCGACACCTGCGAAAGGGCTACGATGGGTATCTGTAATTCTCGGGACAATGCTTTAAGAGAACGAGAAATCTCAGCTACTTGTTCGTGACGGGGTACATTTGGGTTAGCTTCTGGATTGATAAGACCAATATAATCAATAAAAAGTATTTTTATATCTTGTTCTCGTTTCATCCGTCGAGCTTGACTGCGTAAATCGAGCAATTTAATGTTAGGAGTATCTTGAATATATAACTTACCTTCATAGATTCGGCTGGCAGCATCAACAATACTGACCATGTCTTGACTGCGTAGTACCGCTGTACGAATTCGTTTGGAATCAACTCGAGCCTCAGCAGACAAGACTCTTTCCATAATTGCCATACTGGTCATTTCGGCTGAGAAAAATCCTACTGATATTTTATGGTGAATAGCCATATTTATGGCCATAGAAATTGCAAATGCAGTTTTTCCGACCGAGGGTCTAGCTCCAATAACAATAAATTCTGAAGGTTGGAATCCTCCGGTCATTTCATCTAATTGGGTAAATCCGGTTTTGACTCCATCGGTATTGCCATGTTTAACGCGATACATCAAGCGTTCTACTGTTTCGTTAACTAAGAAAGAACTCTCTTTATATTTTTCGGTAAAGGTGCCACTTGAAGATTGCAATTCGCTCATCTTGCGTTCATTTTCATCCATGACACTGGCGATATCTTGAGACTCATCAAAGACATCTTCTCGCATTTTACCGCTCAGTTCCAATAATGAACGACGCATACTGTGGGAGCGCACTATTTTCGCATAGTAAATTGCATTGGCGGTAGTGGGCACATCACTGGTTAGTGAGACTACATAGGCCATACCACCACAGAGATCTAACAAATTCTTGGATCGTAGAAACTCAGTGATGGTAATAAGATCGATTGTTTGGGAGCTGTGCTCCTGGTGAAAAGCAAGGATGGCATCAAACAATACCTGATGACCTGGTTTATAGAAGTCCTCCTTTCTTAAGACTTCAGTGACCTCACTGAATGCGTTTGGGCTAAGCATGACAGCTCCCAAGACAGCGCGTTCAGCATCATCATTATGCGGGGGTATTCTCCCTGCTGATAAAGCAGATGCCATATCTGAAACTACTCCTCGTCGTCTTCGTCAAATTCATCCTCTTCGATACCTTCAGCACCGTAGACTTCTTCTTCAACTTCCTCAACGATTTCTTCAACGACCTCTTCGTCAGTTGCAGTTTTCTTACTCTTAGCAGCAATTCTGGCGGCTTCTTTTTCTGCAGCAGCTTTCTCAGCTTGTTGCTTCTTAACTTCACCTTCACTGACTACTTCGATTTTCATTTCTGCACTTTCACCTTCATAGAGGCGAATTCGTACTGTATACGTTCCCACCATCTTAATGGCGTTAGAAGATATTTCGATTCGTTTGCGTTCAATTTCAATATCTTGTTTTGCTAAAGCCGTTTGGACCATGGTACTGGTCACTGCACCAAACAATTTTCCCGACTCTCCGGCAGAGACTGCCAAAGTTAAAACCATTTCATCAAGCTTTTCTTTAAGACTGGAGGCAGCTTTACGCTTCTCTTCTTTCCGTTTTTCAATTGCGGCAGCTCGGCTCACAAAAAGGGCTTGGTTGGCCTTATTGAACAATACGGCCTGACCTCTGGGTAGTAAGAAGTTACGAGCGTACCCGTTTTTTACAATTACCACATCCCCTTCTTCGCCGAGATTATGAACATCCTGGTTCAATATAACTTTCATAGAATGTATCTCCTTATCTATTCTTTCTATAGTCGATCCACGTTTCTGAAACTCCTAAAAGGGGTAATCCCAGCAACGGAATCAAATTCACTCCTGGTAATAGCGCCAACAGGAAAGATAGGATAAAAACTCTTGTCGAGGTTATCCTCGGATTTCTCCTTCGCATGAAGGCTGCTACAACTGAAATCCCTTGCACCATATAGAGCAAAGAGACAGTTAATGCAGTGTTCCATGCCACACTTTCCAAAAAAGGCATTTCTACCAATAGAGTCATCAATACTATAGTCCAACTTCCCAGAAAAATCCAAACACTATTTTCTGGTAGTTTCCAATGTGCCATTCGCTCTTGAAAGGTCGATTCTGACCGATGAATCAGGAGTTCACTTAACAAAACTGAAAAGCCAAACTGCCCGATAAAAATCGGTAAAAATCCTACTTTCAGGGCTGTTACCACCGCATAAAATAATGCTTGGGTACTCATCCCTAACGGTAATTGCCCTCCCAAAAGGGTAGGAAGAACCATTTCAACCATCTGCTCATATATGTTAGCAGTGGCCAGTGCTGCTTGTGATCCACTGGAAAACCATAGTACTAAAATAAAACCCGTGATAGCCGCGAATGAAGCTGAGGCTAGTAATTTCACCAACATCCTCATTCGGTCCAATTCAATCCAAATTCCAGTCCCAATTAACAATGAAACTGGTAAATATAATCCAACGAGCAAGGGTCCTATTCCAGACGCCTCGCGTAACATTTCTTTTAGACCAACTATTTGGCTCCCCAATAATATTAAGAATACTACACCTACAGGAATGAGAGCTAAACGTTTCGGCCTAAATTTATTGGCAAAAAACAACAAAGGTACAATAAATAAGGTTGAGGAGGCTGCTATTCGGTACAAAATTAAAGAAAGCGCTACAGCTATAGCCCCGGACCGTACCATTGCTATGGTTTGCCGTTCCATACTATCCCCTATTATTTACGATCGAACGGTAAGTATGCCAATACTCTTGCCCGCTTGATCTCTGTTGTTAAAGCGCGTTGGTGTTTAGCACAGTTCCCTGTAATCCGACTGGGTAGTATTTTTCCTCGTTCGGTTATGTATCTGCGGAGAAGGTCTGGGTTTTTGTAATCGGCAACCAAATTTTGGGTACAGAATTTACATACTTTTTTCTTAAAAGGGCCTCTCCGTCCACCTGAAAAGCGTCGGTCGTGGGAGTAGCCTCCCCGTCCTGTGCTCGAATCGCCACTACTTTTATCTCTATCATCACGCATAATTTTTTTTACTCCTTCATTTAAAATGGAATATCATCGTCAAATTGTTCAGGTCCTGGGAACCCAGTTGGTGCCGACGGCACACGATTAGTTCCTTGTGGCTCATAGCTAGCCTGATTCGGACTGCTAGGCCTACTAACAGGAGCACTATCAGTTGCACCGGAAGGAGTCCCTCCCAACAACTGTACATTGTTAGCGACGACTTCAATTCGACTACGACTTTGTCCGTCCTGTTCCCATCGGTTTTGGCGTAATTCCCCCGCAATACTGACTTGCTTCCCCTTGGTTAAATAAGGATTCAGTACTTCGGCAATCTTGCCCCAAACCACAATATCAAAGAAACTCACCTCTTCCTCGCGCTGATCACCTGACCTCTTTGTACGGTTCACAGCTATAGAAAATTTACTTATCGCAGTTCCACTGCTGGTGAATCTCAGTTCGCTATCGCGTGTGAGACGGCCGATGAGCACTACAATATTGGTGTCATTTGCCATAATTTTCTACTCCAGTTATTTAATTTAGACTTAATTGTCATTTAAGACGAACAAGAACTTCAATAAAGGTGTCATTAATTTAAAAGAATTATTGAAACCGTTAATAACAGAGGGATCAGCATTAATTTCTAAATAATAATAATGGCCCTTATCTTGTTTCCTGATTGGGTAGGCTAAATTTCGTATACCCATATCATCTTGTTTGGTTATCTCGACCTGTGCGGTGTTGAATTCCGCGAGAATCAGTTCAAGACCCTTGGCCGTCTCCTCTTCGTTTGCGTCGAAGATGACGGTAAATTCATATTTTCGCATAGTTCCTCCTTACGGACTATATGATCCACAAAGTGTGGATAAAGAGGTCAAAGTACCCTACCACAACAAATTCTAGCGTGTCAAGGCAAGCTGGATATAAATCACGACTTGCTGTGGACAAACAAAAAACAGGGTGTAGGTAATTCTAGAGCTTTGTAATTCCTGATTTTTTACTATTTTTTCGAACCCGCCTATATTCCAAATACCTTCTTATCTTACAGTATAGTCTAGGTGGATTGGCAAAAAAAGGACGGGTTTGGGCAACAATAGAAGTGAATAAGCGCTCGTTACACATTTTGTACGATTTTGAAAACCGCTTCCAGTCTAGTCTGCTCGGATCTGTCCACAATGTCTCAGCTCCTGCCACCAGCCGAGGAAATAAATGTTTGTCACGTTCCTTTCTCGTATGTATATCTTCTGTCCAGAGGAGAAATTCCCCTCCCATGATATTAGATCTTCGATTAGTCTTCCCATTGAGTAGCGCCCCATATCGATAGGCAGCACGGAAAGGAATAATTGAATGGGACAGGTTAAGGTATGTATAAAAATAGTTGCTCATGATCAGTGATCTTTTTCCAACTGTTTTTCTTTCATTTCTCAAGGGGTTCCATATCTGGCAGACAATTGATGGATCATAGTGCTCATCAATCGAATCATCCCAGAAGATAATAGTTTTCTCTTTCTCCTTAGCAACGTGAGCCATAGTATTGGCAAACCAACGCAATAATTCCTTTTCTTCTTTCAATCCAAGTTCCTTCATCTTTTTCTGACAATCAGAACATTCTTTCCACCTTATGAGTGGGATTTCGTCTCCTCCAAGATGAATAAAGGGGGCTGGAAATAGATCACAAACTTCATTGATAACACTCTTTGCAAAGATTAAAGCCTCCTCTTTGCCCAAGCATAGCAGTTCAGAAAAGATTCCTTCTCCTTGGGGAATGGAAAAAGGCCCTCCGGTGCAACTGAACTGGGGATAGGAAGCGAGTGCTGCAATAAAGTGTCCGGGCATATCAATTTCGGGAATAATGGTGATGTTCCTTTCGCTGGCGTAGGATAGTACCTTGCGTACATCCTCCTTCGAATAGAATTGTGGGCTAGAATTGGTGAGGTTGGGATAGCCATCTATTGCAAGCCTCCACCCCTGATCGTCTGTCAGATGCCAGTGAAGTATATTCAACTTGAGCGATGAGGCGAGATCCAACAATCGAAACATTTCAGGAAGTGGACAAAACGTCCTCGTAGCATCGAGGAGTAAACCCCTCCAAGAAAAAGAAGGACTGTCATGTATCTCACAACAAGGGATAGTGCCATTTCTGGCATCTATAAGCTGTTTAAAGGTTTGTACAGCATAGAAAGCACCCACAGCAGATTCAGCTTCTAGCATGCACCCCGTGGATGAAACATATATCGAATATCCCTCTTTTGGTAGTTTACCACTCGATTCCCTAAACTGTATTGAAGAGGAATGTCCTGGCTCTGCTAAGGTAACAGTTAGGTTACATGTGTCGGTCAACCAAGACTTCAACTGTCTTGAAGCAAAGCCAAATGTATCTTTTGTAATTGCAATGCTGAAAGCGTTGCCTAAAACAAACAATCCTGGATTCTGAATCACTTCCCCGTTGGGGTACGGTATTAGCAGCATATTTTTGCACATGTATGTTTTTCTTATTCCTTTGTGGCACCGGCAGCAAAGCCTTGTGCAATTTTATCACGAAATATAAGGTAAAAAATGATCATTGGCACTGTGCCTATCACCAAAGCTGAAAATTGCAAGCCGTAGTCACGTGACATGCCCCCAGCAAAACTATTGATGCCCACAGGAAGGGATCGGATGGCTATCTCGCTAGTGAGGGTCTGTACAAGAATGAACTCGTTCCAGTTACCCAAAAAAGTATAAATGAACATCGTAGATATGATGGGAGTTGCTATCGGAAGGATAATAGTAAAGAACACTTGTAGGTAGTTTGCCCCATCAATAATGGCTGATTCCTGCATAGCATCAGGTATGCCTTTGACGTAGGTGGTGGCAAGAAAGACCTGGAAGGGAAGACCAAAGGCAATATAAGGAATTATAACTCCCAGACGGGTATTTGCTATACCCAATTTCGTTTCCATGATGAACAGTGGAACGATTACGGAATGGACAGTAATAAGGAGCCCGAGGGTATAGAACATGTAGATAATTTTACTGAAATTGTACCTAAACTTTGAGAGAGCGTAGCCACTTCCCATCGCAATAATTACCGTTAGGACTGTGGATATCATTGAATAGAAGATACTGTTATAAAAGTAGACTCCAAGATGGCCCTGAACCCAGGAACGAACGAAATTTTGCAGGTACAAGGAGGTTGGAGGAGATAAAGGATTGCGGACGATATCGGAATGAGGTTTGAAGGAATTTAAGATCATCCAGACAATAGGGGCGATGGTTAGGAGGGTGAAAGTAATCATGACAAAGTACGCAATAACATTCCATTTTATTTTAGTTTTGTTCATGGCTTTCCTCCTACTCATATTTTTTTTCGATTTTTTTACTTGCAGACTGTAAAATCAAGATAAGACCCACCGAAAGCAGGACGATTATAATTGAAACCGCACTACCGAACCCGTATTTGTAGTATTTGAATGTATTTGTATACATGTAAATAGCTATTACTTCAGTAAAATGGGCTGGCCCTCCTCCTGTCATTGCGTAAATTAGGTCAAAGGCTTTAAGACTGCCTGCGATAGCAAAGATAGCAGTGGTGGTTATAGTACCCACCATGCTGGGGAGTATGATACGGAAAAACATCTGTCCTTCGGTGGCTCCGTCTATTTGAGCTGCTTCCAATACCGATGGGTTGATTTTCTGCAGGTTTGCCAAATAGATAATCATATAGGTCCCGGTATGCATCCAAAGCAGAACAAAGAGAATAGGAATTATCGCCTGACTTTTGTCTTCAAAAATCTTCATGACATATTGACTGTTACCGCTGAAGTTCCTGATCAAAGCTGTGACTATTCCTGAGGATGAAAAGATTTGATTCCAAAGAAGGGCAACGACAACAGGAGAAATGGTAATGGGAAGAAAAATCATAGTTTGGTAGAATTCTCCTCCCCTCACCATTTTTCTATGCAACATATAGGCAAGCAAAAACCCCAAGGGAATCTGGCCAAAGACCGAAATAGCCACAATGAGCATATTGTTCCTCAGCCCATGCAGGAACACAGGATCTGAAAAGATGTTGCGATAGTTTTCCAAACCAACAAACAAGCTCTTTCCGTATCCGCTCCATTTGGTAAAACTTAAAGAGAAGCTGTAGAAGACGGGGAATACTATCACTGCAGCAAAGAGGATGAGTCCTGGAGCGATCAGTAACCAATAACTTGCCATTTTTTGTTGTTTGAAAGTCATTATTCTCTCCAGAATAGGGAGGCCGTCCCTCTTCTTATTGGAAAAGCAGACGGCCAAAATCCCTAAATATTAGCGGTTTCCACGGTCGATTTTATCGACCATCATTTCCAGGTCCTCTGCAACCTGTTTCGGAGTCATGGTTCCAAACATCAGTCTTTGTAGATTGATATTGAAGGCTCCGATAGGTTCGGCTCCTAATACTGAATCTAGGACATAGCCCATTGGTACCTTGGCGGCATAAGCAATCAGCTTTTTAATCATCGGATCTGCGTCTGCTGGTTCTGCAAGGTTGTATGCTGGTAAACGGCCGAATTTCTGCCGAATGGCTGATCCTTCAGGACCACTATAGAACCATATCCATTTCCAGGCAGCTTCCGATTGTGCTTTATTGAGCTTGGCATTCATCCCAAAGCCTTGTCCGGCAGTAGCCGAGGTAGAGAGACTCTTGCCCTTCTGGTTAGGAACATCAGGAAACGATTCAAGGCTCATGTAGGTTTTTTGCTCGTCGGTAAGTTCCCCGATCATGTTGTTCACCGTCCATCCTCCATCGATTAGGTATACCGCCCGTTCGTTTACAAAATCGTCCAAGCCCTGCCCATAGGCCAGCTGATTCGTTCCTGGGGAGAACATATGCTTGTCGGAGAGCTGTTTGATGATCTCCATTGCTGCGACGAATTCAGGATCGTCAAATCCTGCGCCGTTTCCCGCAATGGCCTTGTCAAACCACTCCATTCCGCCTGTTCTCTCCACTAGAACTCCTGCAAGACAAGACTGCATTGGCCATGCATCCTTGTTTGCCATAGAAATGGGGATCAAGCCGTTTTCACGGATGACGGGCCCCTGAGCAAGAAGCTCATCGAGAGTTTTAGGTAAGGTAAGACCGAGCTCTTTAAGAAGACGGTTGTTGGTATACATGATGGCTGTTATGCTAATATCTTCAGGCAACTCCCAAATCTCCCCATTTTCACCTTGACCCTGCATCGCCATGTCAGCGAATTCCTTTTCGTGCCCTTTGATCCAAGGTCTGAGATCCTGTACCAGGCCGGCATCCGTGACCTGGCTAGTCCTTTTTCCTGGATAGAGCAGAACAATGTCAGGCAACTGACCAGATACTGCCAAAGTCTGAAGTTTGTCATGGAAGGATTCACCGTATCCATATTCAAACTTTAGCTTGATGTTGGGATTTTTCTTCTCAAACTCTTCCACTAAAAATGCAAAATTTGGTGCTGTGGTCTTATCCGTCTGATCGAGAAAATGGTATACGGATAATTCAATGATTTCATCCCCCGTCGTAATGTGAGTCGGCTCTTTTGTTCCTGCAGAAAAGAGCAGTGAAGGGAACAACAAAAGCGACACGAACATTGTAAGTAGCAATCGTTTAGTTCTCATGAAAAGCCTCCTATTTTAGTAACGACATCCTGGAATCCAGGATTTAATCGTTTAAGATTTTAAATAAAAAAGGGAAAAGATTTTGCTATCAGCATAATTGTCCAAAGGTTCGAGATCCATGAGTGCCCTGTCCAGCACTAAAGCGGCAGCGCCATAGGATACAGCATGGTATCCGAGGGAAGAAAACTGGATCTGACAAACATTCCCATTTCCCTCAAGAGAATTCTCCTTAAGGCTTGTTTCAAGCATGCTAGGCATAAAAGACTGGAAGGGTTCGATATCTCCTCCGATGAAGACGTTTCCGATATCGAGGGTATTCACCAAAAATGCGATATTCCGAGAAACTTCACGTATGTAAGATTTTAAGTGCTGTTCATTTTCTGTAATCTGTACCCCTTCAGCAATTACTACCTGATGGGAATTAGATGCATCTTGGTTGAATATACTCTTGAACTCGCCAGCCTTGAAGTGGGTTCCCCTATATATTTTCCCATCAAAGCCGAGGCCTAGACCAACAGTTGGCTGAGGACCACTGTCGCTATCTGAATAGTGCTTCCAAAATTCAATGAGTACAAAGAGAAAATTCCTTAACTTCCGCTTACGTTGGAAAACCACTTCTCCCCAAGCCCCAGCATTTGCATCATTTTCCAATATCACTGGAAATGGAAAATGGGAAGAAACGTTTTTAGCAAAGTCATATGGACGATCAAAGCCTAAGGATACCGAACGCAAAATGATCTGGTTCTCACTGTCAAAAACTCCCGAAAACCCGATACCGACTCCAATAAGCTGCCTGTTCAACCAAGCTAAGCTGCTTACCGTTTTCTTAATCAGGGAGCGGACTTCCTCACTGAAGGTCTTTGCAATAAAGCCAAGGGGTACGGTTTCTGAAAAGAGAACTGAACCTTCTAAGTCTACAGCTAAAATGGTATAGGAATCTGATCGTAACTCAAACCCTAACGCATAGAAGTGATCCTTATTAAGTTCCAGACCTGTGGCTTTACGCCCCCCTTTCGGTCCGGATTCCTTCTCTTCAGTTTCAATGACAATTTTCTGATCAATCAAATCTTGTACGATATTTGACATCGAGGACTTGTTTAGCCCTAGTAGTTTGGCAAGTTCTGCCCTACTAAGGTTTTCGTCGATCCACAACTGACGTACTACTCGAGATGAGGTGATAATCCTAGTTCTACGGGGCATTGACATGGGCCGCTCCTAGTTAGTATGTTTTTGTACTAACCTAATCTAACCAAATTATAGCATCTTTTCCCCATATGTCAAGAGTAATATTTTCATGTGGATTTCAAAAAATTGGAAGGTTATTCTACATACTAAATGATCTTGAAGAAATTCTTCATAGATTTGCCAAGTATCCTACCGTATGAAACAGGTTACTGAGGATTATTGCGAACAGAGACTATAAAGATATTTTCATTAGAGATGGGTCACTACAAAAAAGTGCATCGATAATGAGGAATATTTATTTTACATGTACAGCTTTATAGCTTATTTTTGAGTATAAGCTTTGAGAGTTGAGAAAGCACAAACCAAAACCGTCGGAACGACCGACGGTTTTACACTGAGATTGCAAGACATCAATTATTTTTTATTCTTACTCTTGTGTCTATTTTTTCTGAGTTTTTTCTTTCTCTTATGCGTAGCAATCTTATGTCTTTTCTTTTTTCTTCCACAAGGCACAATAGTACTCCTTATTCGATATGATATTCAATTAAAAACATTCAATTAAAAATACAATTACCGTGTTATTATGCGTTGTATGGTTACTTACGTCAAGGGGGGGGTAAGCTTTAATATAATCTTGTCGTTATTCGTTCTAAATAGTACACTACCTCTACCATGCGTGTATTAATATTTGGCCTAGGCATTTTAGGCGGAGGATTCGCAGCTGCGAGTTATTTCCTTGATAGAGGGGACGAGTTGCGAATTACTGATTTACGCAATGAAAAAACTCTTGGGGAGCCTGTAGAAATCTTAAAGAAGCGGGGAGCAACTATTATTAGCCAAGTCCACCGTGAGGAAGATTTTTTATGGGCCGATCTTGTTATAAAAAATCCCGCGGTATCACCAGATAGCCCTTTTTTGGCTCTTGCGAAACAGGTAGCAACCGACATCTCTTATATCCTAACATCCCCCATTATTGCTTCTATACCAATCATCATTGTGACGGGCACCAAAGGTAAAACTACAACTGTTGCAGCAACTACCCACGCCTTAAACTCTTTAGGAGAAGAAGCTATCCAATTTGGGAATATGGGTATAAGTGGATTTTCCGTACTTGCAGATCTTGAAAAAAGGATACAATCGAACCAGAAACTTCCTACATACTTGCTTTGTGAATTATCTTCATGGCAAATTCGTGACTTGTATACTATTGCTGGAAAAACGAAATTACGTTTTAAAATTATTCTTCTTACTTCATTATTTCCTGATCATCTAAACAAGTACAAAGATTACCAATCTTATAAAGAAGATAAATGGCTACTATTTAACTCTTCTACAAAAAGAATGATTGTTCCCCAAAAAGTGTATGACGAGATTATTACCACATTATCATTAAAACCGCGCAACATTCGTACAATTGAAAGCTTTAGCGGCATAGAAAAGCAAAAAGCTCGCTTACAACCTGCCTGGGCAGTTTGTCGTAGTCTAGGAATGGGAAGTAAGCAAATAACGGCGGCTTTTACCACCTTCCGCGGAGTCCCGCATCGACAAGAACAACTAGGCATGAAAAATCAAGTTGTCTTTATTAATGATTCAGCAGCTACTATTCCAGAGGCGGTCGCATTTACCTGTGCAAACTCTCCCTGGAGCTTCCACCTCATTTGCGGTGGTACCGACAAAAACTTAGAGGCCTACGGTATGCTCGAAGCCCTCAAAGTGGCCAAAGGAATCCATTTACTGGGCGGTAGTTTTACGACCAACAAACTTATCCCCCTCCTTGAGCAAGAGGGAATTCCCTACTCTGGCCCCTTCTCCTCAATGGAGGAGGCGGTAGCCTCAGCTTATAAAGATGCGAAAACTGACTTGGCTATTCATCATACGGTCGCGGTGTTTTTATCGCCTGGTGCAGCTTCTTTTGGCATGTTCCGTCATGAATTCGATCGAGGCGATCAATTTAGA
>Ga0265293_10004540_pt1 | contig 24367 bp, 18 predicted proteins | sample Munlanlewell138R_FD_192505 | JGI IMG/M metagenome (GOLD analysis project Ga0265293, IMG submission 192505) | Leachate microbial communities from a municipal landfill in Southern Ontario, Canada - Leachate well 138R | ecosystem: Engineered > Solid waste > Landfill > Unclassified | place: Canada...
AGGATACTGACTTCCGCCGAACGACTCTTAATGGTAGTAATGTCTTATTACCTGGCGGCACTAACGTTGTATGGGCAACAAAAATGTTTGCAGGTCAGAAAATGAAAATTGTCGGAGATGGTCTGTTTTCAAAGTATATTTCTCCAAAATATCTTGAGAACTAAATTTACATCATATTTGATTGTAAGAGTTTGTTATTTTTATATAGATAAAAACATACATTTATGGAACCAGAAAATAAAGGATTGAGGTTTTTATTCCTTGTTTTAGATTTATCGTTGCTTTTTATAGCTATTTTCATTATAAATACTATAAATACAACAGTAAAGTTCAATCAAAATATATACATATTGCACGCTGTTGTCGCGGAGATAATAGCTTATACATTGTATTCAAAAAGAAATTATTATTTTCAAGATAATTTCAAGAGCAGAGCCAAACACATTTCATATAGAATGATTTTGTTTGTTTTAATTCTGTTTGTTTTAGCAAAATATTTTTTACCCGAAAATTATTCGAATCAATTTTTATTGCAATATACCGGAGTGTTCTACATTCTTAAAATAACAGTCTTTTACTTCATATACAAATACTTGAGTTATGGGAGAAAAAACGGACGTTTTTTACGAAACATTGCAATTTTAGGATTGAGAGAAACCGATATACTCTTTGGTCATTTGATCGAGAAAAACCCAACAATGGGTCTTAATCTAATAGGATACATTGCAGATACTGACGATTATGATAAAAACGATAAGACAATATTAGGCAAAATTGATGAAATAGAAAGTTTAGTAAATGAACATCAAATTCAGAAAATCTTTGTTACTCCCTCTAAATATTTTGAAGTAGATAATGCACGAGAATTTCTTGGTATATGTAACAAGATTGGCCTGAAGGCCAGATATGTGATGATGAATACATATTGGAATGAAAGAAGAGTAAACGATCCCGATTATGTAAATTCATTGGCCATTTATAATCCACAAGAAATACCGTTGGATAATTTTTCAAATATATTTATCAAACGATTTTTCGACATACTGTTTTCATCTTTCGTTATATTGTTCATCTTTAGTTGGTTGTTTCCAATAATTGCTCTTCTCATTAAAATAGATTCAAAAGGACCGTTATTTTTCATCCAGAAACGAACCGGCATTGATAATTTGGTATTCAACTGCATCAAGTTTCGAACCATGCAAGTGAATGATGATGCAGATAAAAAGCAAGCAACAGCCAATGATTCTCGCATAAGTAAAGTGGGAGCTATATTACGAAAATATAATATTGACGAACTGCCTCAATTTATCAACGTATTATTGGGAGAAATGTCTGTTGTTGGTCCGCGCCCTCATATGCTAAAGCACACCGATCAATATTCAGCATTAATCAATCATTACAAGGTAAGACATTATGTAAAACCCGGTGTTACCGGATGGGCACAAGTGAATGGATTTAGAGGGCTAACAGATGAACTTTGGAAAATGGAGAAAAGAGTTGATTACGATATGGATTATCTAAAGAACTGGAACTTTCTATGGGATATAAAAATAATTTTCCTTACTTTGTTTGGGAAAGACACATATGATAACGCTATGTAATTTTGCTATGTTGTTTTATTCTACAAAGCATTTACTATTATTAAAATATAAGAAGGACCTTTACTCCAAATAATAGAAATATTTTACGATTTAAAACTAACGAATAAAAATGAAATTGAATTTGAACCACCAATAACTATAAATCTGCTTGAATATGAAATGTTTTCCTCAACCTTAGATATTTTAAATCCAGGCATTGATTTTTTTGATTAATACCATGAGTCTTAACACCAACGGAAAAGCATTAAACGACAAACAATTTGAAAGCGCATTAGAAAACAGTGATCTATTAGTTTTAGACGACATTGGTATTGCATTGAACTCTATTTTAATTAATGTGAAAATAAAAAATATATCTGGACAAAACTGTTTTGAATATTTAATTGAGCTTGCAAATAAAGAGTTCTTTAATGTTATCATAAGAAGTTATTCTCCTCCATATAGAAATGATATTTCTAATGAAGACAATAAATTAACGATAAATACAATGAATGATTTCAAGCCTGATATACTTTTTATTGGCTTGACAGCACCTAAACAGTATAAATGGACTTATGAATACAGGTATTTAATAATACAAGTAACCGATTAAAGTTTTCGCATGATTTATTTTTACATATTACCATATAAAGACAAAAAAGTTTAGTTATGATTAAAGTTGCTTTAATAGGTGCCGGAAAAATGGGAATTTCCCATTTATCAATTCTTGGTGCTCACCCCAATGTTCAGCTTGTCGGGGTTTCTGATACTTCAAAAATTGTATTAGGACTACTTCAAAAATACACCAAATTCTCCTGTTACACCGATTATATGAAAATGGTGGATGAAGTTAAACCAGATGCTGTTTTTGTAGCGGTTCCTACACGATTTCATTATGAAATCATAAAGGAATTGTTGAAAAAGGATATTCATGTATTTGCCGAAAAGCCTTTTTGTTTATCCACTGATGAAGGTGAAGAACTGGTGGCTCTGGCTGACGCACATAATTTAATCAATCAAGTTGGCTATCACAATAAATTCTTAGGTACTTTTCAAGAAGTCAAGAGAATTATCAATGGAGGCTTCTTAGGGGAAATATACCATTTTGCCGGAGAAGCTTACGGACCTGTAGTCTTAAAAAAGAAACAGGATACATGGCGTTCCAAACCTACGGAAGGTGGAGGTTGTTTAATGGATTATGCTTCACATGTAATTGATTTAATTAATGACTTGCTTTCTCCGGTTGTAGGTGCCAGAGGCTCAACTATCAAGTCAGTTTATTCGAATAATGTAGATGATGCTGTTTATTCAATCCTTGAGTTATCGAATGATATTTCTGGTGTGCTTTCCGTCAACTGGAGCGATGAGACTTATCGAAAAATGTCCACCTCTATTACTATAATTGGAACTAAAGGGAAAATTATTTCGGATTCCACTGAATTGAAGGTTTATTTTAAGGATGACAACTGTCCTTCAGGATACACCAAAGGTTGGAATGTGAAATATGTTACTGATCTCACCAAACAGGTTGAATTTTATTTGAGAGGTGAAGAATATTCAGCGCAAGTTGACTATTTTATCAAGGCTGTTATGGGTAAAGTTCCCAACAGCATTAATACCTTTAAAAGTGCTTTATTAACAGATAAAGCTATTTCAATAATTAGAAACAATTCAAAACAGTATATCAAATGATGGAAAGAATTTTATATGGTGACAATCAATTTTTTGCGGTTAATCATATTTCCGATGAAAAGTCAAGAGCTCAAGCTATAAAGTTTAAAGATGATGCTGCAATCATCAAAACTTTAGACTATGCCATAGAGGCTGGAATTAATACATTTATGTGTACAACGCATGATAGAATTGCACAAATATGTGATTTTATCCGGGAGAATCCTGAAAAATATAAGGGATTTAAAATTTATCCTTGCATGCCTTATGCTCATAAATATGCAAATGCTATGACAGAGTTAGGAATTCAAGGAACTATTAAACAATATGTTCCAGGCAACTTTTTTAGCTCAATTTTTAAAGGAGGTGTGGCGCTCGTTTCTAAAGACTTTCTTTCTATCATGGAGTTATTGATTGATGCTGAGATGAAGATGTTTAAAGGGATTGATACTCCGGTCATTTTTTTACAAAATGTTATAACTGATTTGCTTTTAGGTTTAGGCATGGATGAAATACTGAAAGGGTTCCATGATTACATTGCTAAAAAATACAATGCAGAAGCCGGGTTTATAACTATGAATATGCCAAAGTTATTGGATACATTGGAAGGTGTTGGAATTACTAACCCTATTATTTGTTCTTCCATCAATAAAGTTAACTTTAGAATGTCCGGAGGTAAAGAACTTTATGAAGATACACTTAACAATAGGAAAGTTCGTGCCATAGCTATGCAGGTGCTGGGTGGTGGTGCAATTCCTCCCAAAGAAGCTTTGGAATATGTAGCTAATTTACCTCAAGTTGAATCGATTCTATTTGGTGCTTCATCCAAAGGCAATATTCAAAGCACGGTTTCAATTATCGAGAATTATGACAAAAGTATAGTTTCCGAAAATTGAATAAACTAAAAAGGCATGACATAATTCTTAATGGCTTAATAAATTTCCGCTGTTCCTTTATTTTTTCACTTCTGATAATTTCTGAAGTCGAATTAATGCAGATTTTCACGGAATTAACCATACGTAAATAAGAATAATTTACTTATAATAAAAACATTTCTTTATTTTTCAACCTTTCCTTTTTTTAATAAATCGTTTACAAAATCATTTATTGATCGATTATATTTCTCAGGTGAAAAGTTTTTAATCTCATGATATCTTTTCACCATAGTTGGTATTTCACTCTTTTCTTTCAACAAAATAGTGTTTTTGGAATTAAAATGTTTGTCTCTAAAAACGAAAGGATTATTCGTAATGATTTTTGCGCCACAACTTTGAGCCTCATAACATCTGATGGTGATGCCTGATTGATCAGGATGAGCAAAATCTATAACAAAATTAGAGTTGTTTAGAATATCAACATACTTTTTATAGGAAAGTGGTTTGAAGTGTATAAACTTCCAATATTTGAAATAGAGCAGTGGATTTCTTAAAAAATTATGAAAGAAGGTCGCAACATTTTGTTCATATATGTAAATAAGTTTTTCGGAGTTGGGCAGAGCCGAGATTACGAAGTCGATAAACTGTAAACGTTTAGAATGATTTCGAGCAATTCCACTTATTTCATAGTTCTGCTTTTTATCGCCAATTGTATCGGGGAGAGAGCTAAACAACTCCACTATTTCAAGATTATTATTCTCCGCATCGCGATAATCAAAAGTAAAAAATGCATTTAAATCCTTTAACCAATTTTTTGGAGCAGGATGGTATTTTAATGAATCATATGTATAACCTATTACAATGGGGCAAACCTTCTTTATTTCTTTTATTAAAGAAGAACTGATTCCTCTTCCCTTTATAATAATGGCTAAGTCATATTTCTTACCTTTAAGAAAATCATTTACCAATCGGGACTTGGTTATCCACAATAGAAGAGGAATTTTAAGTTTCCCCATTATTTTCCCAATAGTGTTTGCCGGGTATTCGTCATTGGATATAGTGACTTTGTATCCAACTCTGGTTAATTCATCTTTTATATATTCTGAGTAAGAATAAAAGGAAAGAGGAGCAATAAGTAGACAAGTTTTTTTTGAAGTCATTTCAGGATATGTGGAAAAAAGATTATTTAAATAAACCTTTGGATTTCATTTCAGCAAAGGTGTTCTGCGATTTATCATTTTGGATTTCCTGTAAATTAACCCATTGACAGAATAAAGATAAACCTTCTGTGAAAGAATATTGAGGAACAAAATTAAGATGTTTTTTTGCTAAGGTAAGATCTGCGTAGTTGTGCCTGATGTCTCCTACACGGTAATTACCCGTTATTTTGATATCGGCATCTGAGTTGTATTGTTTTTTTAATTGCTTTGCAACAGTAAAAACATCTGTGGCTTCACCTGAGCCAATGTTTATTGTTTTATAATCCGCTTCATTGCTAAGGAGTCCGGCAATTGTACCATTCACTACATCATCGATAAAAACAAAATCTCTGCTTTCCTTTCCATCTTCAAAAATGTTGATAGGGTTATTGTTTTTTAGTTGAGTACTAAAAATGGACAAAATACCTGTATAAGGATTTGACAATGATTGACCGGGACCATATACATTTTGGTATCTAAAAGCAATCGATGGAATATTTAAGGCTTTCCCTACAATAAGGACCATTTGTTCTTGTGTTTGTTTGGATAAACCATATATGGATGTAGGTTTATATAAGGATTGCTCATCAGTTGGCATTAAGGTTACAGATCCACTGCATATAGGACATTTACATTCAAAATCTTTTTTTGCCAGGTCTGCCTCAACTCTTGCTTCGGGATAAACGTGCCCATGTAGTGCACATTTATATTTCCCCTCTCCATAAATTGCCCGACTGGAGGCTACAATAATTTTTTGAATATTATGGGGTTCATTTGCAAGGATATCTAATAAAATAGCGGTGCCGATAACATTCACCTCATTGTATTTTTCAATTTGATACATGGACTGTCCTGTTCCAGTTTCTGCTGCAAGGTGAATAACCATATCTTGACCATTTAGAGCAGTCTTCCAATCATCTCGATTTGTTACGCTGCCTTTAATAAAATGAGCATCTGAAGATAAAATTGTTTTAAAGGTAAAGGAATCATTGTAGGGATCTTTTCCATGTATTTGAGGAGATAAGGAGTCTAAAATAGTAACTTCAAAACCCATTTGCAGTAGTTTAACCGCTATGTTTGACCCTATAAATCCGGCACCTCCGCTTATTAAAATTTTTTTATTCATATTTTAAATTTTGCTGTTTGTCTTATGTTTTATATTCTTAAAGAGGGATAGCTTATATTATTTTCTCAACTTTCTGAGTGGAATGGGCAGATTAATCAACGTTTTTTATCACTAATTGTTCATAATTATAGAAGAGGACTGCATCTGGTTTGACTGCTTTAATTACAGGGAATTTCATGAATTGATAGGTAACTCATAAATTCTTTTTATTAATTAGTTTTTAAGACGAAATTAAGATTGTCAAGTATAAAGGGAGATATCTATTTTTTTATAGGAACAACTTCTTTTAATTCAGCTTTTTCAAATCTTTTCTTAACCTTAATCTTACCACTAAATATATTTTTCATACAGAAAAATGTATTTCCCACTCAATTTCAAAAAAATTCATTAGTTTTGTAATTATATCATCGTGTTACACTATACTTGCATGACATAAGTTTGCGAACCGATTATTTCGTAATAAAAAACAAGAACATTAACGGATGAAAAGATATTTTTTCTACTTACTTTCTTTCATACTCTTTATTGCATGCGATGCAACAAAAAGAGTACCGGAGGGGAGTTATCTTTTGAACAAAGTGAAGTTAGATACCGACACGAAGTTTGTAAAAAAATCTGATTTAGAGCCATTTCTAAGACAAAAACCCAACTCTTCTGTTCCGATAATCGGTAAATACCGATTACATTTATACAACATTGCAGATAATGATTCTACTTGGCTCAATCGTCAATTGAGAAAATTTGGAGAAAGACCCGTTTTGTATAGTGAACGTTTAACAACAATTTCGGCAGAGCAAATACGCTTAGAATTGAGTAATCGCGGATATTTAAATGCAACTGTTGACACTTTACTTACTTTCAAAGATAAAAAAACTGATGTAACTTACGATATTCATGGTAAAACACCCTATCGTATACTAACTTATCAAGATACAATACAAGATACTACGATAGTAAAAATTCTGACAGAAGAAAAAAAACTCAACTTCATTAAAGAAGAGGACATATTTGATCTAAAAGTTTTAGAAGAAGGACGTATTGCGATGGCGCAGCAGCTAAGGAATACAGGTTTCTATAATTTTTCTAAGGATAATTTTATTTTTTTGGCCGATACTACTGTAGGAACTAATCAAGTAGATTTAACATTAGATTTATTAAATCCAACTGATAGCACATTTCACAAACAATATTATTTAGGTAATACCATCGTTTTAAACGGTATTGATAGAGCAAAGTTAGAAGATAGCACAAAGCATTATGAACTTGATACTGTTCAATTTCGAGATTTGACTATCATTCAAGAGAAACACGAGTTTTTGCGACCACGAGCGATTTATTACAATACTTTTTTGCGGAAAAACAGAAGATATGCGGATAGGCTTGTAGATCGTTCCTACACATCGCTAAATGGATTAGGCGCTGTAAGTCAAACCAACATTAATCTGTTTCCGGCATTTAGAAACGATACAAATTATCTTGATGCTCGAATATCTATAGCTCCGGGCAATGTGCATTGGGCACAATTTGGAATAGATGGAACAAATTCTGCCGGAGATTTAGGTGTGGCAACAAGTATTACTTATGAACACAGAAATATTTTAAAAGGAGCAGAGCGATTGCGCATAAGATTAAATGGAGCTTACGAATTTATCTCATCCGGTGGATTATCTGACTCCATAAATTTAATTGATCAGAATTACTATGAATATGGAGCAGAAGTTTTTCTATCGATTCCTCAACTGCTTTTACCGTGGTTATTGCAACGATTAAAAGAACAGCCATCGGCATCAACAGAGTTCTCGGTAGGAGTAAATTTTCAAAAACGACCTGAATATTTGCGTCAATTTTTCAACCTCTCTTCCAAATTACAATGGTCGCGTATGGATTGGCGTTTAACCAACACGGTTGAACCTTTAGATATCAACTATGTACGGATGCCGTGGAAATCAGATTTTTTTATAAAACAATATTTAAGTGACGATAGCAATCCCATTTTGCGAAAAAGCTACGAAGATCAGTTTATTGCACGAACAGCATATAGTGTTTCTTTTACAAATACCGGAACAAGACGGATCCCTAAGTATCCTTTTCGCATACGTGCCGGAATTGATTTGGCAGGTTTATTACCCCGAGCTGTTACTGCGTTAGGAGGCAGTAGAACAAACAAAGAGGGTTATGAAGAAATTTTTGGAATAACATACGCTGAATACATTAAGAGCGATTTTGATTTTTCTCGTACTGTTCCTTTTGATGATAACAATAGTCTTGCCACACACTTCGGAATTGGTGTTGCCGTTCCCTATGGAAACTCTATTGTACTTCCTTTCGAGAAAAGATACTTTAGTGGCGGAGCCAATAGTGTAAGAGGATGGAGCACACGCACCCTTGGACCAGGTGCGTATCAAAGGAATGATTCTCTACGCTCAGATTTTGTAAATCAAACCGGTGATATCAAACTGGATTTAAGTGTAGAATTTAGGCATAAGATGACAAATCTTTTTGAGTTAGCAACATTTGTGGATGCCGGTAATATATGGACAATTAAAGAATATCAAGGTCAACCGGGAGGTGTTTTTCGTTTTGATAAGTTTTACAAGCAAATTGCTGTGGCTTACGGGTTAGGTTTCAGGGTAAATCTAAACTTTCTTTTACTGCGGTTAGATGCAGGAATGAAGGCTTATGATCCTGCTGAAAGCGAAAAAAAATTCGTGCTCTTTAATCCAAATTTTACCGATAAATTTGCTGTTCATTTTGCTATTGGGTATCCGTTTTAGGGAGTTTGTTCATTTTGATACTTCTTGGTCGGTTTTTGTCTATTGTGTTACTAATTTAACCGCACATTGCGGCTACCAGCCCGCATTGTGCATAATAGATTCGAAAGGGAGAAGACTTCAATGTTACCCAATATTAATTTATGGACAATATGGTTTTAAAACCGCAATGTCCCGATTGAAAGTTAGATTGTGTAACAAACTAATATTTTGAAGTTTGCAGATAATGCCCTATCAGGAACTACGGATAAATGTAACTTATCAAGTTATTCCCCCAAACTAATTATCTTAAATAACCCATCGAACCATTCTTTCTCAAACTCCAAATCGAAATCATCGGGATCCCACACTGCTTCATCTTCTTGGGAATCTTCCAACATTTCTTCATCGCCAAAAAGCCATTCCTTGTAATTTTCGAACTCAGGGTGATTTTTGTCCGCTAACACTTCTTTCAAACGCTGGTATCCCCATGCTCCTCCACAATCTTCAGGTGGACAAGTTCCTTTACCGGCAAGCAATTTTGCTGTAGGTGCAATGTTGAGTCTATCTATCTTTTCTAAGGTGATGTTGTGAATCCAATCGTCGCCGTAGTCATAGATATAAGTAAATGTCTCTCCTTCTGTATCGAAAACTTCTGACAATAAAATTGTGTTCGCGGATATGCTTTCTTCTGATGCGGAAATGTCGTTGTACTCGTCATCACCCTCTATCCAAGGTTCGCTTCCATAGCCTTCCGGTGAGAAAGCATACAAATGAATACCGAGCCACCCGAACGCTTCTTGAATTATATAGTGAAACATTTTAAATGAAATGTCAGCCGGTACTACAACTCTTCGCCAAACAGGCGGCTTTTTAATGTTCTTGATCTGAATTTTAAATTGAAATGTCATGATGTTTTTATTTTTGGTTGAGTCTATATTTTTACAAAAGCTCCACATTCAAAGTTATTTAAGTCGTTACGTTGATCATGACGATTCATTTTGCATAAAAGGTTTTCCATAAAATCATCTATTTCATGTTTCTTACAAACTATGCACATGTTGGGTACGGGTATTAATTCTTCATTTACTTTTGTGCCATCATCGTTATAAATTCCTCCTTCAAATTTCTCCATTTTCTTTATATTTTTCAAGTTTAACTAAAAGTTGCCGTGCAACTTCTTCTTCTATCCACCTCTGTTTATAAGCAAACCATTCTTCGCGCAAATGGCTGTTGTGGATAATGTGATTGAAATTGGCAAAAGGTTTATGATGTCTCAACGCATTTATCAATTGAGGACGTAACTTTTCATCATCACTTAATTGCATAGCAAATGCTTCCATAATTTTAAATGACTCATGCGATGGAAGTGGTTCAAATTCGATATATCTTTCCCAATCGATAAATTCCGCTGTTTCCCAACCGTAATATTCCTTCAAATGTTCTTTTATTTCTTCATTTTCATCAAAGAAATCTAATTCGTTGTACAAATCTTGTGGAATATAATCTAATTCATCTGTTTTCGGATTTAAAAAGCACAACATTCCCGTGTCAATAAGTTCTGCAATCTCGCTTATCAGAAGTTTATACTTTTCGGGCACTTCATCTATTGATGAATAATTGTCCTCTTCTACAATTTCATTTTCCAAAAAATCAAGTATCATTTGAAGCTTCACATTGTCATCTTTTACATCTCTAATAATGCCTAAGACTTGGTCTAAAAGAATGTTCATAGTTGGCTGATATTTAATTGTTTAGTATAGAACAAATTGATTATATAAATGAGACATTCAATTATAAAAAAAATACTGATAATAATCTGTTTCAAAGATATAAAAATCTTCTGTTTTTCGATTGTTTGTGAAATAATTAAATCCACCTTCAATTTTTTCGATTTTAAAATCTGAGCAAGTCATTCAAATAAATCCATAATCCTATCATCCCCAAATCCTAATTCTGACAATTTAAATCTACAGTAACAAAAAAGTGATTCAATAAAAAGAATAAAACTATTGAAAATTTGACAAAGAGTATCTAATTACTATCTTTACATTCAATTTGTTTGGATTCAACACAGATTCATGAATAAATATAAATAATGATAGATAAATCACCTCATAACTCACGTGGTGAACTTCGTTTTATAATTAGCGGAGGAGGCACGGGAGGGCATATTTTCCCCGCACTCTCCATAGCCAATGCAATTAAACAACGATGGGCGCAAGCGGTAATTTTATTTGTAGGTGCAGAGGATCGCATGGAGATGGAACGTGTGCCGGCAGCTGGTTATGAGATTGTGGGGTTACCGGTAGCCGGATTTGAACGCAAAAACTTGTTGAGAAATTTTTCGGTGGTCATCAAGTTGATTAAAAGCTTAAAGCGTGCACGAAAGATTGTGAAATCGTTCAAGCCTAATGTCGTAATTGGAGTGGGAGGTTATGCGAGCGCACCTGTATTGAGAGCAGCAACCATGCAGCGCATTCCAACTGTGATTCAGGAACAAAACTCGTATGCCGGAATGACCAATAAATGGTTGGGGCGTAAGGCAACCACCATATGCGTAGCATACGAAGGGATGGAAAAATTTTTTCCGAAGGAACGCATTGTACTCACAGGAAATCCTTGTCGGCAAGACTTGATAGTGACTGAACAGAAAAAGAGAGAAGGATATGAGTTCTTTAACCTCGATTTTGATAAAAAAACTATTCTCATGTTGGGTGGAAGTTTGGGGGCTCACACTCTTAATAAAAGTATTGTGCGAGCTTTCCCGGAAATCAAAAATGAACAGGTTCAAATTATCTGGCAGTGTGGAAAATATTACTATAAAGATATGTTGAAGTTGTCGGAAGAAGGCAAAATTCCCGTCAACGTGAAACTTTACGATTTTGTATCGCGCATGGATCTGGCATATTCCGTTGCCGATTTAGTAATATCGCGTGCCGGAGCAGGCTCTATTTCGGAGTTTAGCTTGCTAAGTAAACCCGTAATATTGGTCCCTTCTCCTAATGTGGCAGAAGATCATCAGACCCAAAACGCCTTAGCGTTGGTAAACAAAAATGCGGCCATTTTGGTACCGGATAACACGGCGGAAAAACAACTATTTGCCATAGCATTAAAATTGGTGCAAGACCAAAAGAAACTGACTGATTTAAGCAAGAATATTGCAGAGCTTGCTCAACACAATTCAGCCGACCGAATTGTGGATGAAATAGAGAAATTAGTAACCATCAAAAACTCATAATCATGACAACATCAAACACACTTGCCTCGCAGTCAAACCATGCGTTACCTGTGATTGACAGCTTCGCACACATCTATTTTATAGGTATTGGCGGTATTGGCATGAGCAATTTAGCGCGCTATTTTTTGGCAAAGAAAAAAATAGTGGGTGGATATGATCGCACCTCCACTAAGCTAAGTAAAGATTTGGAAGAGGAGGGCGCAATTATCCACTACGAAGATAATGTACAGCGCATATCACCACAATTTTTAAATATTCTCACCACTTTAGTGGTATACACACCCGCAGTGCCGACAACAAATTCGGAATTTGTTTATTTCAATCAAAAAGGATTTACAGTGATGAAGCGTGCTCAGGTGTTGGGCGAGATTACCAAACTGAGCAATGCCATTTGTTGTGCCGGCACACACGGTAAAACCACTGTGAGTAGCATGATTGCCTACATTTTACGTCAATCGGAAGTAGATTGCAGTGCTTTTTTGGGTGGGATACTCAAAAACTACAAAAGCAATTTGTTGCTTTCCAAAGAAAGCGAGATTACGGTGATTGAGGCAGACGAATACGATCGTTCTTTTCATTGGTTACATCCTTGGATAGCCATCATCACTTCGGCCAATCCCGATCATTTAGATATCTATCAAAATGCTGCGAAATATCGCGAAAGCTTCGAGAAGTTTACAGAGCTAATCCGAGAAGATGGGTATTTGATTATGAAAAAAGATATCCCTGTTATTCCTCAATGTCATTCTTCCGTAAAACAATATAGTTATTCTCTTACTGAAGGAGATTTTCATGCAGATAATGTACGTATTGGTAACGGCACTTTATTGTTCGATTTTATTTATCCCGAAGGTAAAATAAAGAATATTGAGTTAGGTGTACCTATATTGATAAATGTCGAGAATGCCGTTGTTGCCTCAGCCGCTGCATGGCTGAGTGGAGCGCAACCTCATGAGATAAAATCGGCACTGTTGGGATATATGGGAGCAAAAAGGAGATTCGATGTTCGTTACAAATCAGACAAAGTGGTGCTGATAGATGATTATGCGCATCATCCCGATGAACTCGCAGCATCCATCTACTCTATTAAAAAGCTCTATGATAATAAGAAAATCACCGGTATTTTCCAACCACACCTTTATAGTCGCACCCGCGACTTTGCAAATGAATTTGCTAAAAGTCTTTCGCTTCTTGATGAATTGATTTTGCTTGATATCTATCCGGCACGCGAAGAACCCATTGAGGGAGTGTCGTCACAGTTGATCTTTGATAAAGTAAGCATCAAAAATAAAATATTATGTACTAAGAATGAGCTGATAGGTATTTTGAAAGATAAAAAACCGGAGGTATTGGTAACGCTTGGTGCAGGAGATATTGAGACATTGTTGCCCGATATTGAGGATTTGTATCGGGAGAAGTAGGGGTATGTGGTTTGGGGTATGGAGAATGAAGAATGTAAAGTGAAAAGTGAAATATGAAATATGGGGTTTGAGGTAGCCGATATAGAGATTGATAATGAACCACTTACTATTTACTGAATTACAAATGACTAATTCCGATTTCCGATTATTGAATTCCTATTGTATTCAAAAAACCTTATTTTAATTTATATTTAGACCTACTATATAACTAAAGTTTTCTGACTAAATAATATATTCAGATTTATGGTATTTCATAAAAGAATCTTTCGCTCTTTCAGAGCTTCTGAACCAGCAATACGCACATACACAGGACGTTGCCCTGTGCTAAGTTCTATTAGGGCGTTGCCCTATATCTTTTGTGATTTTTCAAAGATATATATACATATACTATTAAAATCTCAGTTTTTATACCCATAGCTCTGGAAGAGCGCAAGACAATATCATAGGGCAACGCCCTATGTATCTGAATGTTGCACAGTAAAAAGCCCTGAAAGGGCGTAAGCTTTTAATTTTTGTGTTATTACACTTGATGTTCGGTTAAGAATCGTGAAAAACTTAGTACCCATGTAATCAACATCTTCTTTCAACCTTATTACCTTATTAAAAGATGTTTACTCCATTTACTACTTACCACTTACCACTAAAGTTTACTTTTGGTAAGAAAACGAAATCACGAAAAACCAAAATCACGAAATTGCAATTGCGAAAATACGAGAGTTAAATACCACACCACTATATCTTAATTCCGAATTCCTTGTGTCGATCTACGACTCCCCAACTCCCGAATATACGATAATAAATTAAATAGTTCAGTTGCAATTTCTCATTTAGAAATAGAAAAGGTATATTTGTATGAATTTTTTGAAATAAAATGAAGAGGATCCTTTTACTGTTCGCTATTTTGTTATTGTTGGGATATTTAGTGTTTACCGCTTTTTATTTCAAAGATAACTCGCAGGATAAAGTGTGCAAAAAATTCATCGTATTGGTAAAAGATAGTCTCGACAAGAAGTTTATTCAAACCAAAGATATTGAAAGTTTGCTCAACAAAGAGAAACTGCATCCAAAAGATAAGCCTTTTTCATCCATCAATACTCTTGAAATGGAAGAGGCAATTCTTACCAATAAGCTGGTTAAATCGGTTGAGGTATATGCCACACAAGATGGAAGCATTGTTGCAAGCATCAAGCAACGCAACCCGGTGATGCGCGTTATATCGCACACAGAGGGAAGTTATTATATCGATTCTGAGCGCGAAAGAATGCCACTGTCACAACATTATACAGTATATTTGCCTGTAGCAACCGGATACATAACGGAGGAACTTGCCAAAAATGAATTATACGATTTTGTGATGTTTGTTTCAAAAAATCCGAAATGGGATGCTTGGATCGAGCAAATTGTGGTAGGTTCAAATCAGAAAGTGCAGCTAATTCCTCGTGCCGGTGATTTTAAAGTAACGCTGGGGTCGCTTGATGATTATGAGGAAAAACTGAATAAACTAACTCTTTTTATTGAAAAAGGACTGAATACAGTGGGTTGGAATCGATATTCAGAGGTTAATTTAGAATATAACAACCAAGTTGTCTGTACGCTGAAATAATTCACGACAACTGCAGCCGATTTTCGACAAATTAAACAGAACGGAATATTAATTGTTTCAATAAATTAAACAGCTCAAAATATCAATATATACATGAATCAATCAGGATTTATTGCTGCCATAGACTTAGGCACATCAAAAATAACAGGTATTGTGGGTCGTAAAAACGATGACAATGTAATTTCTGTTATTGCATACGAAACCATTTCGTCTAATCGCTGCATAAGGCGCGGATTGGTCTACAACATAGAAGAGACAGGGGCAAAAGTTAGAAAACTTATTACATTGTTGGAAAACAAATTGCAACGCAAAATAGGGAAAGTATATGTTTCAATTGCCGGACAATCGCTTTATGCTGTTACACACACGGTAAATAAGCAGCTTTCGTCATCGGGCATTGTTACCGAAAGTGTGATTGATCAAATGCACAAAGAGGCAGAAAAATTTATGCCCGAAATGAGCAAGCGATATGATATTGCAGATGTGGAATATATTATCAATGGAAAAGCCGAACCTCAACCCGTTGGAGTAACAGCTACCGAGATTCAAGCTAATTATCAAATGATTGTTGGCAGACCAAACATCATAACCAATATTGAAAAAAGTATTACGGAGAAGGCCAATTTAGAAATTGCCGGTTATGTGATGGGCCCGTTGGCGGGAGCTGATATAGCGTTGAACGAAAACGAGAAAGAACTGGGCTGTGCATACATTGATTTTGGAGCCGGCACCACATCGCTCTCTATTTATAAAGGCGGAAAGCTGCGCTATATGGTTGTGATACCATTTGGTGGAGCCACAATTACACGTGATATTTGCGACCTTAATTTTATTGAGAGCGATGCCGAGACATATAAAACAAAATTTGGTAAAACCTACGAAGCATCCGAAACGGGATTTTTTAATTCTTTTACTTCAAAACCCGACATCGACCTGCCGATGCTTAATCAGGTGATTATGCTGCGCATGCAGGAGATTGTAGATAATATTAAAGAGCAGATTAAGCTGTCGGGTTATCAAGATCAATTAGGGGCAGGTTTGGTGATTACAGGAGGTGCATCGGAACTAAAAAACTTGAATTTGTTTTTGAAAGAGAATCTCAATATGCCGATCAGAAATGCATCGGCAAAGAAAACCTCCGTGAACAACTTTCCTGAATTGGCAAACGACCCGTCGTTTACTCAAGCTTTAGGACTACTGCTCTATGGATGGGAAAACTGTGAAGAACAATTGATTGAAGAAGAGATATGGCAGGAAGAAACCGAAAAGCAGAAGCCGAAATCGGTAAGAAAACCCAAACAAGGAGGCAAGAAAAGAGGAGGATTTTTCACTAAAATGGAAAATATGCTTGGAGGAATGTTTGATGATGAGGACGATGACGACGACAATTGATGTATGTACATACGGGAGTAGTTTAATTATAAGAAAATGACAATGGACGAAGATATTCTACAATTTGAATTAAAAAACCATACGCAGGCAATCATAAAAGTAATTGGAGTAGGCGGAGGTGGCAGCAATGCTGTCAACCATATGTTTCATGAAGGAATTCACGATGTCTCTTTTGCTTTGTGCAACACAGACAATCAGGCGTTATCAAAATCGCCCGTTCCAGTGAAAGTTCAATTGGGAGAACTTACAACAGGAGGTTTAGGTGCCGGAAACAAGCCCGAAGTAGCGCGTAAAGCTGCAGAAGAGAGCATCGACTTAATACAAGATTTATTGAGTGATGGCACCCGCATGGTTTTTATTACTGCCGGAATGGGCGGTGGCACCGGTACCGGAGCAGCTCCCGTTATTGCACGAGTTGCAAAAGATTTGGGCATACTCACCATTGGCATTGTCACCATACCGTTTGTATTTGAAGGTCCGCGCAAAATAGTACAAGCCCTGAAAGGAGTGGAAGAAATTGCCAACAATGTGGACGCACTATTGGTAATAAACAACGAACGATTGCGCGAAATATATTCCGATTTAACAATAATGAATGCATTTGCAAAAGCCGATGATACATTGGCGACTGCTGCAAAGAGTATTGCTGAAATCATCACAATACACGGCCACGTGAATCTTGACTTTGCCGATGTGAACACTACCTTGAAAGAAGGCGGAGTTGCTATTATGAGTCGTGGCACCGGAAGTGGGGATAACAGAATTAACGATGCCATTAAAGATGCTTTACATTCGCCATTGCTCAACAATAATGATGTGTTTAGCGCCAAAAAAATCTTGGTAAACATCGCGTATAGTGAAGCAACTCCCTTAATGATGGAAGAAATGAACGCATTTCACGAATTTATGTCGAAGTTTGGAAAAGAGATAGAAGTTATTTGGGGTGCTGCTGTTGAGGAAGACCTTGGAGAGGATGTGAAAATAACATTGCTTGCTACAGGTTTCAATATTACCAATGTTCCGGGCATCAAAGAAAAACATTTGGAGGAATCGAAAGCCGAGGAGCTTGAGCGTAAAATAAAAGAAGATGCTCAAAAGGCTCAGGAAGAAAAAGATAGCCAACTGATAGAGAAATATTACGGAAAAGAAGGATTGCGAAATATAGCGAATACCAACTATCATCCCGAACCTTTTATTTTGACTCTGGAAGAACTAAACGATGATAAAATTATTGAAGCATTAGAGAAAAACCCTGTTTTTAAAAGAACACGTGATTTTAATCCACGCGACTATCGCAGCGAATCGTCCGCTCCGGCTTCTTCTCTTTTCGATAATTGATATTCTGTAACAAAATAATTATATTGAGCTATGAACTTATTTGAAACTATAGATCAGGAAATAAAAACGGCCATGATGGCCAAGGACAAAATAAGACTTGAAACCCTGCGAAGTGTAAAGACAGCTTTCATGGAAAGCACAAAAGCTAAGGATGCGGAGCATACATTATCGAAAGAGCAGGTAACAGCCATTTTACAACGCATGGCGAAACAGCGTAAAGATAGCGCTGAAATATTTACTGAGCAAAATAGACCCGAATTGGCCGAAAAGGAATTGTCAGAAATAGAAGTACTTAAAGAGTACCTGCCCGAACAGTTCTCTCAGGAGGAATTGGACAGAGCTATTGGCGAAATTATTGTGCAAACGGGCTCTTCATCACTCAAAGATATGGGAAAAGTAATGAGCGCAGCCAATAAATATATAGCCGGAAGAGCCGATGGACGAGTGATAGCAGAAACGGTGAAGAAACTGTTGTCGTAAATTTATTGAATCCCTTAATTAGAATGTTGAGACATTGAATTATTGTCGCAAAAATATTAATTTCTGAGATTAAATTATTATGCTATGAAAAAAATAATTTTCCTGTTTATGTTAACTGTTATTACTCTATATTCTACTGCGCAGAATGAGTTTGAACCCAATTACGACGAAAGCAAAGTGCCCGTTTTTGATCTGCCTAATCCTTTAGTGACATTTAATGGAAAAGAAGTAAAAACAATAAACGATTGGGAAAATGAACGCCGTCCTGAGCTGCTTGAATTCTTTATTCAAAACGTTTACGGTGAAGTTCCTGACCACTTAGCAATAACATCTTTCAAAATAATAGAGCAAGGCGAAAATGCTCTTGGAGGAAAAGCAAAGAGAAAACAAATCGAACTTTCTTTTACGAAGAATGGTAAAGAACTTAGTTATAATATACTGTTATACTTACCAATAGATGTTGAGAAAGCGCCCATCTTTCTTAGCTATAATTTCTATGGGAATCATACGGTTGCAGACGATCCCAATATTATCATTTCGGATGCTTGGGCAAGAAACAACGAATCTTTTGGAATTACCAATAATCAACTTACCGAACAATCGCGTGGAATACGCACAAACCGATGGGCTATCGAGAAAATGATTGATTCCGGTTTTGGTTTGGCAACCATTTATTATGGAGAGATTGATCCCGACAAAAACGATATGACTGACGGAATACATTCGCTTTTTTATTCAAAAGGACAAGAAAAGCCTAAATCCAATGAATGGGGCAGCATCGCTGCTTGGAGTTGGGGATTGAGTCGTGCTATGGATTATTTTGAAAAAGATGCTGATATTGATGCTTCAAAAGTGATTGTTTTTGGTCATTCACGATTGGGCAAAACTTCACTTTGGGCAGGTGCAACTGATCAGCGTTTTGCAGCCGTTATTTCAAATAATTCGGGCTGTGGTGGAGCAGCACTTTCGAAACGAAAGTTTGGAGAAACTATTTGGCGTATCAACAATAGCTTTCCACATTGGTTTTGCGACAATTTTAAAAAATACAATAACAATGAGGAACAGTTACCGGTAGATCAACATGAACTGCTTGCATTGATTGCGCCACGTCCCTTGTATGTAGCAAGTGCAGAAGATGATAAATGGGCAGATCCGCGAGGGGAATTTCTTTCTGCATATTATGCAACTCCGGTTTATGAATTGTATGGTAAAAGCGGAATTTCAAATTCAGAAATGCCCGTTGTAAATAATCCTACCCAAAGCAGCATAGCTTACCATATTCGTACTGGTGAGCATGACGTCACTGACTATGATTGGGAACAATATATAAAATGGGCGAAAGAATATGTGCTAAAATAAAGAATAGAAATAGCGGATAAATATTTTTTATTTTTGCTATCATACATTTCAATCCTGCTTGAGCTTCTATATTTTTGCTATTTGGCTTTATCTAATATCTGCCAGAAAACGATTGTTTCCTAAGTTTTTGATAAGAAATAGCAACACTTCTACCCTTTCAACATTTCTTAAATCAAAGAATTTACATAAGTAACTGACGATTTAAAAAACAAGAGTAACGTGATACATTGAGCTTGTCGAAATTCTCGCATTGAGCGGAGTCGAAATGCACTTTTTGCCCTTTTCTCTACAAAGGCTATCTATCAGTTTTATTTGATCTGCTTCATGGGGGTGATATTTTTAAACACCTGATAGACAAGAATACCCAAGGATTTATGGAAAAACGTTAATTGAATGAGTTCAATATCTAATTTTTTTTAATGCTCGAGTAATGTGACGCTTTAGTAAAATAAAAGATTAATTTTACGAACAATCAATCCTTTAAAACTAAAACATTATGGAGAAAAACGACGAATTCAAAAAACCACTTTATAGTGACTTATCAACGAAAGTCAAAGAAATAAAAGAGCTTTTCGAACTAGCTCTTGATTTAAGATGGTCGTGGGACCACTCAGCCGATGAAGTTTGGCAACAACTTGATCCTGAGCTCTGGGATATTACACGAAACCCATGGGCAGTATTACAAACTGTTTCAAGAGATCGTTTTAAACAGTTGGCTGCTGACTCTTCTTTTCGTGATAAAATTGAATTTCTGGTGAAATCCAGAAAAAAAAGTAACGAGTCACCCGCCTGGTTTCAGAAAAAGCATCCGGAGTCTAAAATCAATGGTATTGCCTACTTTTGTATGGAGTTTATGCTGAGTGAGGCACTCCCTATCTACTCAGGTGGTTTGGGAAACGTTGCAGGCGATCAAATGAAGGCAGCAAGTGATTTAGGAGTTCCTGTCATTGGCATTGGGTTGCTTTATCAGCAGGGATACTTTCGTCAGAAAATTGATTTAAATGGTGACCAACAAGCCCTCTACCCTTATAACGATCCCGGGCAATTACCAATTTCTCCTTTACGACAAGAAAATGGTGAATGGATGCGGTTAAAGATCAATCTTCCGGGTTATCCTCAATGGATTCGTGTATGGGAAGCCAACGTGGGCAGGATAAAACTGTACTTATTAGACAGTAATGACCCGGCAAATTTTCCGGTTCATCGTGGAACTACCAGCGAACTCTATGGCGGTGGCACTGAGTTACGGTTTAAGCAAGAGATGATATTGGGAATTGCTGGATGGCGTTTGTTAGAAGAACTTGGAATTGAACCGGAAGTTTGTCATCTCAACGAAGGACATGCAGCAATGGCTATTTTGGAGCGTGCCCGTAGCTTTATGAAAAAAACGGGACAACCATTTGATGTTGCATTAGCAACCACTAGAGCAGGCAACTTATTTACTACTCACACTGCTGTACCTGCCGGATTTGATTTGTTCCCACCGTATCTTGTTGAACAATATTTGGGAAAGTATGCAGAAAAGATGCTCGGCATCACTACACAACAGTTGTTGGCATTAGGCCGTAAAAATCCAAACGATAATTCAGAACCTTTCAATATGGCATATCTCGCCATTCGCGGAAGCGGTGATATTAATGGTGTAAGCCGTCTTCATGGTGAGGTAAGTCGTGATATTTTTGGACCTCTGTTTTCCGATTGGCCTATAGATGAAGTACCGGTTAACCATGTTACCAATGGTGTCCATATGCCCACTTGGGATTCTAAAGAAGCTGATGAGATATGGACAGATGCTTGTGGTAAAGACCGCTGGTTGGGGATGAATAAACATTTGGAAGATATTCGTAAAGTTTCTGATGAGACACTTTGGAAAATGCGCACGAATGCTAATGAAACACTTGTTAAGTTTGCTCATAAGCATTTTGCAAGACAGTTGGAGGGTGCAGGTCATTCTGTAGAATCTGTGGAAAAAGCGAAACATTTACTCAATCCAAACGTGTTAACAATTGGTTTTGCACGTCGGTTTGCTACTTACAAACGACCGAATCTTTTATTGCATGACCCTCAACGCTTGCTTCGATTGTTGAACAATCCCACTTATCCTGTTCAATTGGTTATTGCCGGGAAAGCTCATCCGGCTGATGGACTGGGACAGGAACTGATCAAAAAATGGATTGAGTTTATTCGTGAAAATGGAGCACATACTCCTGTAATGTTTTTGAGCGATTATGATATGCATGTTGCAGAGAACTTGGTGCAAGGTGTTGATGTGTGGATAAATACTCCGCGCCGACCTTGGGAAGCCAGTGGAACCAGCGGTATGAAGGTGCTTGTAAATGGGGGCATTAATCTCTCTGAGTTAGATGGATGGTGGGCAGAGGCTTACTCTCCGGAAGTAGGATGGGCCATTGGCGATGGAAAAGAACATGGTGATGACCCTGTTTGGGATGCAAAAGAAGCTGAACAGCTTTTCGATATACTGGAAAATGAAGTTATCCCCGAATTTTACAACCGCAATGAAAATGGAATTCCAACTGCCTGGATAAAACGAATGCGCGAAAGTATGGCGCAACTAACTCCTCAATTCTCTGCCGACAGAACAGTAAGAGAATATACGGAAAGTCACTATCTTCCTGCTGCCAAAAAGTATGTTGAACGTGCAGCTAATAATGGCAAGAAAGGAAAGCAAATTTCTAACCTGATTAATTCCCTCAATCAATATTGGGATAAAATGTACTTTGGCGAATTAAAAGTAAACAGTACTGAAAGTGAGCATGCATTTGAAGTTCCTATTTATTTCAATGCAATCAATCCTGATACAGTACAGGTAGAACTATATGCAAACGGATTAAATGGAGAAGCTCCCATAAAAGTTAAAATGGTTGCGGATAAAAAAACGAAAGTCAAGGAGAATGGCTCTATTTATAGAGTATCTGTTTCTTCGCAACGTCCGGCTTCTGATTATACACCCCGAGTAGTACCCAATTTTTCCGGACTCTCCGTTCCTTTGGAAACTAATCATATTCTGTGGCAGAGATAATATTTTATTACGCACTTAGCGGTGCGTGAATTGAGTATCTTATAAAACAATAAATCGCTTTTCACCCTTTGTGAAAAGCGATTTATTGTTCCACAACTTCTCATTTCATTCTCCTTTTCCCTTTCTCTATAAAAAGCCCTATAGGACTGACTTTATTTTAGAATAAAATAAAATCCCATCAAAATTCCTATCAATAGGGGTGACATTATAAGCTGATTGCCATTTTTATCGGAATTTTTCATGTGAATTTAAACCATTAAAACTATCAGATAAATTATTCTATATCATTATCCGTCATATAAAATACTAAATCAGCACCATTCATAATATCTTTATACGAGATGGTTTTCTTGTCATACGCCTCGCCATTCAATTCAATTCTATCAACATAAAGATTGTTCACCGATAAGTTTTCTGCTTTCATGCTAAATCTCTTCCCATTTGCCAACGGAATAGTTGCCTCCGGCACTTGTGGTGCACCAATCACATACTCACCACTAACAGGATCTAAGGGGTAAAACCCAAGAGACGAAAACAAAAACCAAGCCGACATTTGTCCACAATCGTCGTTGCCAATTAGCCCATCGGGCTGAGCTTTATAAAAATCAGTGCAGATTTGACGAATAAGTTTTTGCGCCTCTTTCGGACGATCCAAATAGGGATAAATATAGGTAACATGATGACTTGGCTCATTGCCATGAGCATATTGACCAATCAGTCCGGTTACATCGGAAAGCGTTCCGGTAGTTTCTTTAGTTGTGTAAAACAATGAATCTAAAATAACTCCTGCCTTATCTTTTCCTCCCATCAAATCAATCAATCCGGGTATGTCTTGCAATACGTGCCACGTATATTGGCGTGCGTTACCTTCGGTATAGTGTCCACCAATTTGTGAGTCGGCGTGTGCCAACTCGTAAGGATCGAAGGGAGAAATAAAGTTGCCTTTGCTATCTTTAGGACGAACAGCTTTTGATTCTTTATCGTACACATTTTTATAATAATGAGAGCGTTTGTTGAAGAATTCAAAGTCTTCATCGTTTCCCATCGCTTTTGCCATCAATGCCGTGGCATAATCATCAAATCCACACTCCATCACGCGCGATACAGATTCTAACTTCACCAAATCGTATGGGTAGTAACCATATTTATCGTACAGATCCCAATTCGATTTTGGATGTGTGCTGGTAACGATTGATTTCTTAATTTCATTGTAGGCACGTTCATTATCAAAACCTTCAAAACTTTTCAGGTAAGCATCCACAATCATCGGCACAGAATGATTGCCAATCATG
>Ga0265293_10004541_pt1 | contig 24358 bp, 20 predicted proteins | sample Munlanlewell138R_FD_192505 | JGI IMG/M metagenome (GOLD analysis project Ga0265293, IMG submission 192505) | Leachate microbial communities from a municipal landfill in Southern Ontario, Canada - Leachate well 138R | ecosystem: Engineered > Solid waste > Landfill > Unclassified | place: Canada...
TTACGCGGGCTGAAAGCCCAAATTAATTCAGCCCGAGGCAGCGCCTCGGGTTGTGAAATGGCTGTAGGTGTGCGCCCTGAAAGGGCAAATTAAAACGGATTCCAATGGCGGTTATTGTGAATTGTTAGCCTGCCCTTTCAGGGCGATATTGTATATGCTTGTCAATTAAACCCAAGGCGTTGCCTTGGGCTGGAATAAGTTGCCACTTCGTGGCGATTCATAACTCATTCAGCTTATCCAACTCATAGTCATCCTGAACGGAGCCGAAGGGCGACGACCATTCCTCCAATTGCGATTAGATACATTTTCACATTCCTATCGAAAATACTATGGTATCAATCCATCCTTTTTATATCTTCGTAACCCGTAAGCATATTTTGTTTTAGTAAGAAGAAAAAATCAGTAAACATGAAATTTATAGGAGCACACGTAAGCGCAGCAGGGGGTGTTGAGAACGCCCCAGTCAATGCGCACGAGATAGGCGCTAAGGCTTTTGCGTTTTTTACCAAAAACCAGCGGCAGTGGGTTGCCACACCATTAACGCAGCAGAGCATTACTGAATTCAAGAAGCGATGTGAAAAATATGGGTTTGAGCCCAAACATATACTCCCGCATGATAGCTACCTTATAAACCTAGGGCATCCCGAAAGTGCTGCTCTCGAAAAATCCAGAGCGGCTTTCCTCGATGAAATACAGCGCTGTGAGCAGTTGGGGCTGGATAGGCTTAACTTTCATCCTGGCAGCTCGCTCCGAAAAATTGACGACGAGGAGTGCCTTAACACCATTGCCGAGAGCATTAACATTACCCTGCGTAAAACCAAGGGCGTAAAAGCTGTAATTGAAAACACATCGGGACAGGGGAGTAATATGGGTTACACCTTTGAGCATTTAGCCTACATTATTGATAGGGTAGAGGATAAAGAACGGGTAGGTGTTTGTATTGATACTTGCCACGCTTACACCGCTGGGTACGACATTAAATCAGCTGAGGGATACGATAAAACCTGGACTCATTTTGATGAGGTGGTAGGATTTAGTAAATTAATGGGTATGCACCTAAACGATAGTAAAAAGGAGTTGGGCAGTCGAGTAGATAGGCACCACAGCCTCGGTCAGGGATTAATTGGCATCAACCTGTTTAAGCGCATGATGAACGATTCACGATTCAACGATATTCCCCTAATTCTCGAAACCATTGACCCCGATATTTGGGCACAGGAAATAACAATGCTTTACGATATGATTGAGTAGGGTTTTGGTGTACTATTTTCTCTGTCAATTTGTACCTTCTAATCGTTTTAGGTTTCTTTTCAGCTTGATAATATCATAATTAATCCAGACGAATACGTATAAATATACAACTAGAACTACAGGAGGAAGTTTATTTCAATACGGATTTGCATTAAAAACTTGCAAGAAAGCAGGTCTAATAACCAAGATTGCCGGAAGACCTACCAAATAAATATATTTCTTCCTTCTGTTTAATTGCTTTACGATATTGCCAAGTTCAGTATTTAGATTATCGTCAAACTTAATTTCAAGGTTTTTTATGTTTTTGATATGCTTATGAAGCATTAGCACGATATATAAGAATGGGGCACTTAATGATAGACTCATTGCCATTAAAACTAATAAGCCTGCATTTGTCCATTTGCCTGAAAATGTTTCAATCTGAAATGTAGATATTGCAGAAGCAACAATAGTAACACAAATCAGTAGTATTGCAATTCCGTAATTCAAGAACGCAAATCTTTTGACTGTCTTTTCTCTCTGCTTTGGAGTTTCCCTTTTCCAATTATATGCCGATTTAAAACTCTATGCAATTTTTATTCGTTCAACTATTTGATTATTCATATCTCAATTTTCTAGTCTATTTTTTCCTTAATGGCAACCGCTGTTTTTTTTAACACTATAAAAAAACTAAAGCCGACACAGTAACTTCTCTGTATCGGCTTTTGCTAGTAGAAAACTCTTTTATGTTAGGAGTTATTTCAAATATTTTGATAAAAATCCAAGCATTGTAGCATAAAACTCCAAGCTATTTTCTTCACGATAGAAACCGTGTCCTTCGTTGTATTTCACCATGTAAGGCACCTCGAATCCTCTTGCCCGAAGTTTCTCTACAATTTGATCTGACTCGTTAATGTTTACACGAGGGTCATTTGCTCCTTGCACTACAAATAGTGGTTTAGTAATTTTATTAACCTGAAATACGGGCGACACCTCACGAGCTATTTTTGCTTCCTCTGGGTTGTCCAAATCGTACCAAATAGCTTTTACCATTTCGGTAAGCGGTTTCCAATACTCTGGAAACGAAGAAAAGAATGTCTCGATGTTTGATACCCCTACATAATCTACACCGCAGGCATAGAGGTCTGGCGTTTTTATTAATCCCATCAATGTAGCATATCCTCCGTGACTAGCGCCGTAGATGGCAATTTTGTCTTTATCAACCCAGCCTTGCTCCAATACATACAGTACCCCATCTTCCACATCATCCATGGCTTTACGTCCAATTTGTTTGAATCCAGCACGTAAAAACTCTTTTCCATAACCACCCGAAATCCTGAAATTTACTTGTAAAGTAGCGTATCCGCGACTTGCAAAGAGTTGAGTTTCTGGATTGAAACCCCAGCTATCGCGTATGCCTTGTGGCCCACCGTGTGGATTAACAATTAGGGGTACTTTTTTACCTTCAAGTGCTGCTTTTGGTAGTGTGATGTATCCGTGAATAGTGAGCCCATCTCTACTTTTAAAAGTAATAGGGCGCATTTCTGCCATATCCTCTTCTTTTAGCTGAGGCATTAGGTCGTATAGCAGGGTAAATTTCTTTTTAGCTACGTCGTAAGTGTAATATGTTCCGTATAGTTTATCGCTCTGAACAACAACAAGGTAAGTTTCTTCATTGTCATCGTAATCAATTCTAGATACTACTTTATTGGGAAATGCTTTTTTAGCTGCTGCGTCAAATTTCTTATAAGATTTACTCACCGGAATCAATACATTCTTTTCTCCATTGTAGGAAAAGTAATCAATCTCGTAATTTCTTTTGCGAGAACGGGCCATATTGCTCACATCATAATCTGGGTGAGCGAAAACTTCTTTTATCACCTCTCCCTTTTTCAAATCGTACAGTACAATTCTTGATTTGTCGCCATCCAAGTTGGTTACCACATAAGCTTGGTCTTTATTGTCCGATGCATAATCAAATCCGATAATACCGAAACTTTCGTCCCAGTTCATTGTTTTTATCAGGTTAAATTTGCCCGTAGCCAAATCCTTGTAGTAGAGCTCCATTTTGACGCCATCTTTCATTTTGGTAAAACCTCTCAATTCACCATCCTTATCAAAATCGTAACCTTGTATTGGGTTGGCTGGGTCATCGTTGGTATATAGTTGCACTATATCACCAGTAATAATGTTTAGCTTGTAAGGCTCAAATACCTGAGGATTATTCTTGTTCATCGACACGATGATATAATCTTTTTGATCTTTCAGCATATTGATTATACTTGCCTTAACGCCATCGTACGGGGTAAGGTCTTTAGCATTGCTACCATCAATATCAACCCCATATATATGGAAATTCTCATCTCCACCTTTGTCCATTGCGTAGTATAAACGTTCGTCATTAATCCAACCAAAGCCTTTTATAAGCTCGTCTTTTTCTTCAATGGCCATGTTTACTTTGCCTGTTGCAATTTCTTTAATATACACGTGGCGTTTTGTGCTTGATGGGGCATTTTCCATGTACGACATGTACTTCCCGTTGGGCGATAGGCTAAAAGAAGATGCTTTTGGTTTAGCAAAATAGTCGGCTACCTTGTATTTGTAGTCTCCTTTATCTAAAGCTGCTAAGGCTTTTAGCTCTTCGTCGCTACTCACTAGGGCGGGGTTCCCAGGTAGTGTTTGTTCAAATTTTGTTAGAACAAGTGGAAACTTTTGTCCCATTTGCTCATATTCTGCTGTAATAGTCTCACTCTCAAGTGTCCCTTTAACAACTACTTGAGCTGCTGGGATAGAAAAAGTTACGTTTTTCCCTTCTAAAGCTGTTTTCTCAACAGGAATACCTATTGCGCCTTGAACGGGAACATCCATTGTAGAAGTGTAAGCATCGCCTGCTTTTTCTACGTGAAATATCAGATTTATCTCTGCTCCTTGGACGGACAACACCCCTTTCCAATCACCTTCAAGAGATTGTGCTTTAACGGTTATTGCCATAATGATAATAGTGCCTAGTAAGGCAATTTTTTTAAAATTCATGATTTTGTTTTCAAGGTTAATATAACAAATGGTTTTAATATGATTAACAAACAGCTAAACTGTTTAATAGTTTAGACCATGGTTTTATGGAAAGGTTACAGATTTATAAAGTATACTCGAAATCACTCGTGTCCGGTTAAAACGTATTATGCTAGATACGATTCGTTTTTCGATGGGCATTGGCCGGTGAGCCGAAAAACAAGCAAAGTGGGCGTTAAGAAAAATCTGCTGTTTGAAGCACCGACCGCAGGGAGGTGCAAGTTCAGATTTTTTAGCCCACAACGCGTAGTTTTTCGAGTGAAGCGGGCGTAGCCTTGAATTTCTTTGCTTACTTTCTGGTTTCAAGACAAGAAAGTAGGTGGGGTCTGGGGCAAAGCCCCAACAATTGAAAATAATGTAGAAAAATAATTGAGTGCATTATTTTTCTACTTAAATACAAAAACATAAAACTAAGCCCCTAAAATAGGGTATTCTTGGTTTTATCAGCAAAAACAGGGGGTTTGTAATGATTTCTGAATTTTTACCGGACACCAATGGTTCAAAATATAATCTAAATGGTAGCATCGCTCTATGCATGTTATGCCCGATGGGCATATGAACTCTTTTTGTTGACACTTTTCATTGTAGATGTTGCAAGTAGGCGACCATATTTTTTAGATCTATTTATGTTTAAAATAGATAATGAGTTGTGATTTATTTAGTTTGTTTTAAGAGAGGGAAATTATCCTTTAACCGCAATGGCAATTATCTTTTCAACTTTGCCTTCATCGTTTATTACTGGCGAGTAGGTTTCGTTAAGTGCAAGCCTTGACCCACCAAGCGAACCCTTGAAAACTCGCTGGCGTATTATGCCACGACCGAGGTCGTCCCAAAATTCATTGTATGAGGCTTCGTTGTCGGCTTTGGTTTTAAAAAATTCCGAGTGATGCTTCCCAACAATGGCGTCAGCTGTTTGCCCCATAATGGATAGCAACGCCTGATTTATGTGTAGAATGGTGCCATCGGTTTTGTATTCAACCACGAATGTGGTCGAATCGAGTGCCTTAATAATGGCTTGATACTCATACTCGTGGTCGCTAACTATTACCTTAGGTTGTTCTATCTTGGTTGCAATTTTTTTTGTTTTAGGTTGCTTCTCTTGAGGTTGATCAATAACTTTACGAACACCCCAGGTACCCACTACCTCGCCATTACTGTTAAATAGTGGCATTTTTGTGGTCGAAACCCATTGCTCTTCACCATCGGCAAACTCTTCGAAAACTACTCTGTCAACAATGGGAGTAAGCGTTCGCATAATCTCTTGCTCTTCGGTAAGTAGCTTGCTGGCTTTCTCGGGATCTATATAATCTAGTTCCGATTTGCCCACCAGCTCGTTCGGATTATTGGCGTTGAAAAGCTTCACCATCGACTTGCTAACACGAATAAAATGGCTGCTTTCGTCTTTAAAGTAGATTTGGTCGGGAATGTTTTTCATAATCGCTTCAAGAAGTAAGATTTCGTTCTTAAATTCTTCCTGAATCTCCTCTTGCTCAAGGCGTTTGCGTTCCATCTCTTCTTGTGTGGCCTGAAGTTCTTCCATATTTTGGCGCATCTCCTCCTCCTGGGCTTGCATCTCTTCGGCTTGCTGCTGCGATTTTGCAAGTAACTCGGCGGTTCGGATATTGATATTTACGCTCGAAATGGTTGCCGCAATACTCTCGGTGAGTTTCTCAATAAATTCAATTTGATGTTTTTCTAAAACTTTAAAGCTTGCTATTTCGATAACGCCCAACTTCTCGTCGTTGTTTTTAAGCGGAACAAGAATAAGGCATCGGGGGCGTTCCTGTCCTAATCCACTTGAAATGGTGATATAGTTTTCCGGAATATCGGTCAAGAAAATGGTTTTGCCTTCGCGGTAGCATCGTCCAACTAATCCCTCACCAAGTTCAATCTGTTTCTCCAAGTACTTTCTCCTGTCGTAGGCAAAGCAAGCCGTCATTTCCAGAATAGGGTTATCTCTATCATTTTCATTTATAATAAACATTCCTCCTTGGTTCGAACCAGTGTATTCAACCAAATTACGTATGGTGTTATATGATAGCTCGTTAATGTTGTCATTATTCTGACGGAGAATTTCACCAAATTTGGCCATACCTTGTGTAGCCCAATTCTGTTTTGTTTCTTCAATATTACGTTCCTCTTCAGTAATTTTTGCCTGATTAAGGCTTTTTTGCATATCAATTAACGAGATACCTAGTAAATCCTTCTCGCTTAGGGTTTCGAATTTTGTATCAAGATTGCCTTTGCCAATTTCGCGGGCAAAATTTTCGGTAAGGTTTAGCCCATCAATTAGCTTGTTTACCGAGTTAGCCATCATTCCAAGTTCATCGCCGGTGTTAATGGTTAGTTTTTTGCTTTGGTCAATATCACCAAGGGCTAAATCGTTGAGAATTTGTGTAGTTGCCACAATGGGTTTTGTAATAATTTGGGCAACGTAAAAAAGCACAAGAATTAGAACTATAAGCCCACTGACGGCTATTAAGATACCATATAGTGTCGATTTTCGTGCTTCAAACAGTATTTCTTTCATCGGAACTATTATTCCAATTGCCCACGGAGAATTAATGTTGCCAATAGTAACAGGCTCAAAGGTTAACAGAAATTCACCATCATCAAATTGCCAGAAAAAATTTTGCGGTACCCCATTCTGTACTTTGCTCACAATATTATGCTGCATAGCTATTTCAGGATAAATTTCTTGGAAACTCTTTCCTAAATTGAGTTCGTTAGGGTGGGCAACAAAGGTGCTGTTGTTTGAAAGTAGAAATGATTGTGAATTTGGGTAGGGTTTTATTTGGGTTACAAGCTCCTGCATTTCTTCGAGCGTAATATCTACTCCTGCAATTCCTGCAAAATTACCATTTCGTTTTATGGGTGAACTTAAGCTGGTTACCAGAACCTCATTTACTCCATCATATTTGTAGGGGTAAGGGTCGGAGAGTAACTCAATATTATTCATTTTGGCCTTGTGATATTCACTGCCAACTATATCGCCAGTCATATTCTTCTCCTCAATAAGAATTTGAGCGTGCCCGTTTTGTAGGAAGGTTGATATTGACCTCCTGCCGTAGTTTTTGTCGTAATTCGCATTGGTTGCGGCGTACTCCAGATTATACCAAACGGTTACGTATTGAGGGTTCTGTTCAACTTGGTGTTTAATCATTTCAAAGTATGTACTGTCGCGCTCAGGTTCGGTAAGCTTATAGAAGCCATTAAGCGAATTGGCGAACGATCGGGCGAACCCTAAATCGAACTCTAGCTTCGACTTTACCACTCCGGCAGCTTTTTCGGCCGAACTTATGGCGTATGCTTGAGCATCTTTTAACGCCATTTTATGCGTGCGGTAAAGAACTAAAAACCCGATAAGACTAATCACAATTACAGATGTAACCAGTATGTACATCAGTAATTTTGCTTTGATACTCATTTTTTGAAAGAAAGCCATACTGCACCCTATTTAATGAAAACACAACATACTTTTCTGGTAGTCAGAAGTATATGGAAATACAAACACTATTCACCGTTAAAAGTACAAAATGTTTTTTTAGAATTTACTTTTACTAACCCTTTTCGGTCATATTATTTAGGCCAAATGTGGCTTTGGTAATCAAAAAAGGTTAATTTAGCAACCAAAACATAGTACTCAAATTTTATTCTTTCTATGATTAAAAACGTCAGGTTGCTATTTGTAAGCGTGTTGATGTTGCTTTGTGGGTTCAACAGCTATGGGCAGCAGCAGCCCGATAATAGTTTATATGTAAAAGCCGATAGTTTAATTACCGTTGCGTATACATTAACACAAGGATCACCCGATTCGTCGATAATGGCCGTTAGTAAGGCCATAAATATTGCCCACGATCTTACCAGCACCGAACTTTTGCAAAGAGCTTATTACCAGCTAGGGTATGTGTACTATTACCAAAATAATTTCGACGAGGCAGAGAAGTACTACAACCTATCGTTGCAGCTTGCCAGGCAAAATAATAGCGACCAGGGTCAGGCACTTGCTCTTAACCGCCTGGGGAATGTAACCCAGCTAAAAACCAATTATATTCAAGCTCTCGACTTTTACCTTGAGGCTTTGAACCTAAACACTAAGGCAAACTGCAAACCCGAGGTGGCCAGAACTTTAGTAAATCTTGCTAATGTATATAGCGTTATTGGACAGTATCAGCGTTCAATAGAGCATTTTTTGCAGGCTATGGAAATTCATGAGGAGGTTGGCGAGAAGGAAGGTTTGGCGTGGACTTCGCTAGGAATAGCGCGTTTATTTAAACGACTTGACTTGCTCGATAGGGCGATGGAGTATGCACAAAACTCGCTCAAATATTACCGTCAAATTGAACAAGAGAGCGGTAATAGTATTGGCGTTACCCTTTGCTTAAACGAAATTGGTAGTATTTACCGTAAACTTGGAGATTTTAATAAGGCTTTGGAATATACCCAAATGGTTTTAGAAATTAATCGGCAAACGGGCAATTTATATGGGCAAGCTGCCAACAATATTAGTTTGGGCGTAATTTTTCTCGATCAGGGTAAGGATAAGCTTGCACGCGAAAGCCTGAACCAAGCTCTAGCCCTTAAAAATAAGGTGGCCGATAGCCTCGATTTAGCTTCATTGCACAGGTATTTAGGCGAAATTGAAATGCGTAGCGGTAACTTATTGCAGGCTCAGCGCTACTTTTTGCAGAGCTTAAGTTTCGCACAAAAGCATAGGCTAATTCCCGATATAAGCGAAGCATATTTTAGCTTGTCGAAAGTTTATGCCCAGCAAGGAAGCCACAGTAAGGCTCTCGATGCGTATAAAAATTATACAACCTTTAAGGATAGCTTAAATTCGAGCGATATATCTAGGCTCGAAATGCAGTATGAGTTCGAAAAGCGTGAGAAGGAACAGGAGCTAATTGCCAAACAACGCGAGGCTCTGCAGCAGGCAAAAATTGAAAGGCAAAGGGTGGTACTCTTAATCTTTGTTGCGGCGTTCGTTCTAACGGGTATATTATTAGCGTTTATCTTCACGCTTTACCGTGAAAAGAATCGAGTAAATCGTTTGCTGGTGGAGCAAAACATTGAAATTAGCAACCAGAAGGAGGAGATTGAAAGCCAAAAAGAGGAGATTGAGCAGCAACGCGACTTTGTTACCCAACAGCGCGACCAAATAGCCGACCAACAACGCTTAATTACCGATAGTATAACCTATGCCAGCCGTATACAAAATGCTGTTTTGCCAAGCCAAACAACCATGGTACAATTGCCATGGGAGTCTTTTGTTTTGTATAAACCAAAGAATATTGTTAGCGGCGATTTTTATTGGACGGCCAAACTTAGTAACGGGAAAACGTTAATAGCTGCAGCCGATTGTACTGGACACGGCGTTCCGGGAGCCTTTATGAGTATGCTTGGAATTACATTACTTAGAGATATTGCAAGCCGAGAGGGTAGTATTAGCCCCGCCGACATATTGTTACAAATGAGAGAGATGGTTATCCTTTCGCTTAATCAGCAGGTTGGTAAAATCGACCACTCCGATGGGATGGATATGGCTTTGGTAATTATCGATGAACAATCGCTCGAGATGGAGTTTGCTGGAGCATACCAGTCGGCTATAGTTGTGCGTAGCAATGACCATGGCAGTTTTTCTGAAAGTCATAGCATCGTTTCAATAAAAAGCGAAAATGGAACGCTTATAGAAATTAAAGGAGATAAAATGCCTATTGGACATCACGTACTGGTTGATAAGTCTTTTACCAACAAGCAGTTTAAACTACAGAAAAATGATATGCTTTACCTTTACTCCGATGGGTATGCCGATCAGTTTGGTGGACCAAAAAATAAAAAATTCTTAATGCAAAATTTCCGCGAGCTACTTATGGATGTTCACCACCTTTCATGCAACGAGCAAAAAGATATTCTTACCACAACCATTGAGGAGTTTAAGGGTACGAGAAAACAGGTTGACGATATGCTAGTACTTGGCCTTAGAATTAGCTAAAGCCTTTTGTTCACATACATTAGGTACCCGTTTTTTTACCAAAACTTTTTACTTTGCCAGTCTGATATTTATTGAAATACAGCTATTTTCATATTTTAGTAAAAATAATTTCATTAAAACGAACAACAGTACTTTTTTGTGCTAATATTTGTATTGTAAATTATATTCTAAAGTTTAATTGTAGCAAACACAGAATTAACTATTTAGCATAATTAGATAATGCAAAATGTGCTTATTTTAATCGATAACCTATCGATATGGAAACCTTACTATCCAACAGAGAGCTTACTAACTGCCTCTGATTATTTGGAGCAAACCTCCGAATGGGACCCCAACCTGGTTATTAATTTATGTAGCGATATGGCCTATAACTCCGAGGGTTACTACTGCTCATTGCTGGCAACAGCCCGTGGGCATCGGGTTATTCCTACGCCCGAGGTACTAAACCAGCTTGAGTCGGGAGCAGGAACACGAATGGATTCGTCGTTACATAAGCTTTGCCATAGCTGGATTGAAAAGCAGAAGATTGTTGACGATATATGGTATTTGAATGTTTTTTTTGGAACCTGTGCAGAGCCTGGTTTAGAGAAAATAGCTCGCTTTGTGTTCGACACCTACCCGCACCCCATGCTTAGGGTTGGACTTAATACCAAGTCAAAAAATCAGATTGAATCCATTTCATCTCTAAGGCTTACCGATTTAACCGATGCCGAACAAACCGACTTTGCCAATGCACTTGATAGGTTTAGCAAGAAAATTTGGCGTAATCCTCGCACAAAGAAAATACCTAGGTACGATCTGGCCATTTACCACGACCCCAACGAGGCCTTCCCTCCGAGTAATAAAAAGGCTTTGGCCAAATTTGTTGATATTGCAAAAAAAATGAATATTAACGCTGAACTTATTACAGAGCAGGATTTACTTAGCCTTATGGAGTTTGATGCATTGTTTATTAGACAAACAACCGCACTTAACCACATTACATACCAAATAGCACAAAAAGCCAAGCAGGCTGATATGGTGGTTATTGATGACCCGCTTTCAATTATTAGATGCACCAATAAGGTTTATTTAAATGAGCTCCTTGTTCGCGAAGGGGTTTCTGTGCCAGAATCGTTACTCGTATTCAAGTCAAATCCCACTACTTATTCAGAAGTTGAGGGCAGGTTGGGTAGCCCTTTTATTGTTAAAATTCCCGATGGCTCTTTTTCGCATGGCGTGAAAAAAGTAAAGAGTATCGATGATTACCAGCTAACCCTCGATGAGTTCTTTAGCCGTTCGGCTATTGTTTTGGCGCAGGAGTACCTGCCAACCGATTTCGATTGGAGAATAGGGGTGCTTAACGGCGAACCTTTATATGCATGTAAATATTTTATGGCCAAAGGGCATTGGCAAATTTACTACCATCAAAATTCGGGTAAAAGCCTAAGTGGTATGGCCGAGGCTGTTCCCATTTACAAGGTACCCAAAGCCATTATGAAAACAGCAATAAAAGCAACATCTCTTATTGGAAAGGGGTTGTATGGTGTCGATTTAAAAATGATAAACGGCAAGGGTGTGGTTATTGAAATTAACGATAACCCAAGCATCGATCATGGGGTTGAGGATGCTATCCTAGGGGATGAGCTTTACTATCGAATTATTAATGAATTTGTACGTAATCTCGAGCATAAACATCACTAATGATTAGCAAGCCTTCCATACGAGTTGCTGAACAGAGCGATTTAAAATCGATTTTAGAGATTGAAAACCAGTCGTTTGCCGTTGAGGCATTTAACGCAAGGCAGTTTAAATATTTACTTAAAACGTTAACCAGCTATTTTTTTGTAGCCACTATTGACAATGCAATTGCTGGATACGGCATAGTACTATGGAGAAAGAACAGTAAAATATTGAGAGTATATTCCATTGCTGTTGCCAAAGAATTTAGGGGTAAAGGGGTTGCCCATTGTATACTACAAGAGACAAAACGCTTTTCTAAAGCAAAAAATTTAATGAGGCTGTCGTTGGAGGTAAGAACAGATAATGCTCGTGCTATTGCTATTTACCAAGAGGAAGGTTTTAGTGTATCTGGTCAAAAACAGCATTATTACGGACAAGATGAGCACGCCCTAGTTATGAAACACAGTATTGAGCACTAGTTAGAATTTTATACGGCATCACGTTTTTATTGTTAAAGCCATAAATATTACTGTTTGTCATTTTACTGTAGTAAGGTATTCAATTTTTACTATTTTTGCCTAGGATGAATTTTAAGTGTTTTATTCAGCTAAAACTAGAATATTTCTTTGCCCATATCTGCCTTGCAGTAACTATACCCACAGCATAAACAGCCTAGCGTATGAAAGAGGATTTTACAAAACAGGTCAAATTGTTAAAATCGATAGTAATCTTTAAGGATTTAGATGATAACTTGCTTAACGATTTAGCTGGCGCATTAATCCCTAAGAACCTTAAAGAGAATGAATTGCTGTTTAAAAAAGGCGATAAGGATTATGCACTTTACCTTATTGTTAGCGGAAAGGTAAAAATTCATTCGGATACTCACGTGTACGCATACTCCACAAGTAATCAGTACATTGGTGAGTACTCCCTAGTCGATTCTACCCCTCGAAGCGCAAGCATTACAGCAGTTGAACCTACCGAACTTTTACGGCTCGACCAAAAAACGTTCTACTCTCTAATTGAAAAACGTCCCGATATTTCAATGGCAATGTTGAAGGCATTGGTACTACGTTTGCGCGATTACAATAAGCTTGAGACTGAGCTTACCCAGAAAAATACAGAGATAATAAAACAGGCCGAAGCACTCGAGCAGCAACGAACGGAACTAGAAGCCCTTAATCATACTAAGGATAAGTTTTTTGCAATAATTGCCCACGATTTAAAAAATCCGTTTAGCACTGTTTTGGGCATAAGTGAACTGCTAGCCAGAGAGTTTGAATCGTTCGATTCGGAAAGTCTGAAAAATTTTATTACACAAATTTACAAGTACTCAAACAGCACGTTTAACTTGCTCGAGAATCTTTTGCAGTGGTCAATGGTTCAAACGGGGCGTATGCCTCTAAAGCCACATATTATCGGGTTAAAAGATATAGTTGAGGAGAATGTCGAGTTGCTGTCTGGTAATTCATCTAACAAGGGATTAACCATTGAGACTGATTTTTACGATGATTATTATGCTTATGTAGATGTTAATCAGGTTACCACCGTTGTTAGAAACCTGATTTCAAATGCCATTAAGTTTACCGCGCACGAAGGTAAAATATCAATTAAAATTGAACCTAATGATGATTTTTGGGAAGTGTCAGTTACCGACAACGGGTTGGGAATTAGTCAGCACGACCAAAAGAAACTCTTTCTGATTGATTCAAACCATACTTCAATCGGAACATCACAAGAAAAGGGTACCGGCTTAGGCTTAATTCTTTGCAAGGAGTTTGTTGAGCGTAATGGCGGAAAAATTTGGGTAAAGAGCGAGCTTGGAAAAGGAAGCTGTTTTAGCTTTACCGTACCCAAAACCGATAAACCTGTAATCAGCAATTAGCCATTGAAAATCGCAATTATTGGTACAAAAGGAATACCCAATCGTTACGGTGGGTTCGAGGCTTTTGCAGAGCGCCTCTCGCAGGGTCTTTTGGCATACGGTTTTTGCGTTGAAGTATACCAGCCCGCAATATCTGCTGCCAAACTTGAGCCATACCTTGGTGTGCAAAGGGTAGGTGTTACGATTCCTTCGTTTTTACCATCAAATATTTTACGAATTGCTTATAATCTACAATCGTTATGCATGGTAAGGAAAACCAAGCCCGATGTAGTTATTTGCTGTGGGCATAGTCCATCGCTTTTCTTTCCTTTCTTCTCAAAAAAAACTACCCAAAATATAATTGTTAATCTCGATGGTTTAGAGTGGAAACGGGCTAAGTGGGGTGCGCTTGCCAGTTTCGTTTTAAAACTAACCGAGAGGCTTGCTGTAAGGTATGCTGGCGCATTGGTTGCCGATAGCGTTGCGGTTAAAAATTATATTACTCGTACATACCGAAAGCAGGCAAGTTTTATTCCCTATGGAGCTTCGGATTTGCAACCAAACCCCGACTTGCAAATACTTGCTGCATTGGGTGTTGAGCAGCAAAAGTTTGCGTTGCTAATTGCTCGAATTGAACCTGAGAACAGTATTGAAATGGCCATTAAAGCTGCCATAAATACTGATAAAATATTAGTGGTTGTGGGTGCACTAACCACTGCATACGCAAAAAAACTCACCAAACGATATGCTCGTTACCCACGTATTATATTTGCCAATTCAATATACAACTATCAGCAGCTAAGTGCCCTCCGGTTGGCTTGTAAGATTTATATTCATGGCCACTCGGTTGGCGGCACAAACCCTTCGCTTTTGGATGCAATGAATTCGGGTTGCTTTATTATTGCTCATGACAATGAGTTTAACCGTGAAACAATGGCCAATGGAGGGTTTTACTTTTCATCTGTTGCTTTGTTACAAAATCACATTGAAAAAGCTTGGGCTACCACCGAAAGTACTAGAGACAATTTGTGCAGCATTAATAAAAGTAGAATTGCCAATAGCTATATATGGGATGAGGTTACTTCAAAATATGTTAGCCTGATAAATAGTATTGCTGGTAATTAGCGTAAACGTAGGTGTTGAAACGCAAGTTTTGTGACTTAAGCAATTAACGTTCAATAGTAAGGCCTCTTTGAAATTAAAGCATAATTCTACGGTAGTTGCGAGTTGGATTACCCTAGCTGCTGGAATTATTTTTCTGCCTTTTCTACCATTCCGTTATGGCAAACCAAAACATTCTTCATTTCTCCGTGCCAGTTATGAAAGCCATTGCCTTGGCAATCGGCAAAACTTTTACAATCGGCACATTGCCCAATTCTGGTCCATTCCCTATTTCTAAAGGGTTCAAATTTATTTTGCCATACGTCGTAAAAATTATGGGTGTAAATATTCCCCTGGGAGAAGGTTCGGTCAATATTCGGACAGGCCGATATTGAGCCATCAATTAGGATGGAGCCTATATTTATTCCGGCTCTACAAAAGAAGGGAGTATCTCGCACCAAGGTTTCGTATTTTCCAACGTAACCCTCGCAGCTAAATTTTGTATCAATCTCTTTGCTTTTTCGTGCTTCGGCAATAAAATCCATTAGCTCAACAAGCTGGTTGTTTGTAAGCATTAACTCCTGGTTTTGGGTTGCTCTGCCAATCGGAATTATGGTAAATAGCCGCCATGCTTTAACATTTTTTGAAATTAGCAGCTCTCGGAGCTGCTTAAGCTCGCCCAAGTTTCTCTGGTTTACACAGGTTACAATATCAAAATTTAGCCTGTTGGATGAGGTGGCTAGTTCAATGGCCTGTACCGCTTTGTCGAAACTGTGATTGTTGTTACGCAGCCAATTGTGTGAGTTTTTAAGCCCGTCTAAGCTAATGGTTAATGCTCCTAGCCCAGCATTTAGCAGCGAAATATGTCTTTCTTTATCGTACAAATATCCGTTTGATACAATTGACCATCTCATCCCCCGTTTTCTAAGTTCCCTTCCGCATTGCTCAATATCTTTTCTTACAAGAGGCTCGCCACCGGTAAATACTACCGTGAAATTTTTTGCAGGATGTTTAATGGTATCAATGGCGTTTAAAAAATCCTCAGCGGGCATATCGCTAAAATCGCTGCTTTTAGAGCAATCGCTTCCGCAGTGAAGACAGTTTAAATTGCACCTGGTAGCGCACTCCCAAAATAGGTAATTAAGCTCGTGAAGTTTTGTTTCCGATTTTCTAAAGTTTCGAAATGCGTATTTTTTTATAGATAAGACCATCTATATTTCCTCTAGCAATACATCTAAATATACTCTTTCTGTAATATCGGTCAGAACAGTATCTTTAGTTGTGTATGCCCCATTCAGGGCTGCATCAACGTCTTCAAACTGAAGTTTTAGGCTATCGAGAATCTCGGTATAGAATGAAAATCGTCCGTTTTCGTCAGTAAATTCGTACTGAATATTTTTTTCAACAGAAACCTTAATCCCTTGTATTGGCAATCCGGTTGATTTACTCTTCACCTGACCTTCTAGTAAAATGTCAAGGCCAAAATCTTGAGGCGTACCGTAGCAAGCCTGAAACACAAACAATGCCGAGGTAAAACTTAGTCCGCCAACAATACGCCTAACCCATTTTTTATGCATCCCTATTTGTGTTAAGTAAAAGGTTTTGAGCTATTCTTTTTTCAAATTTATGGTTTTTACCTAACAATCAATGCAAAGAAGCTAGCATTTTTCGTTAATTTTTACTTTTGGGCTAATTTGCACAACCATTAAATGCAAAAGGTGTTTCGGTTAGGGTTTCTGAGGCTTCCCAAAGTTTTTCAGCTAGAGTTGAATCGTTTGATAGCTTGTTTGACGACACATGCTTAGGGTGTCCTGTGAATTCTAAAAAACCTCTTGGACCAAAAAACTCGCCTCCTTTTAACCCTTCTTCCGTTGCTGCTCTAAGCATAGGTAAGGCACCAAATTCTGCTTTTTGTCCAACCTGTTGGCTTCCCCAGCGAACTATTTTTGCCGACGACCTAAACAGGTTTGTAGTGGATACGCCTGGATGGCAGGCTACCGCAATGGTGCTACAATTATTTTCGGAGAGTTTTTTCTGAAGATGGTATGTGAATAGTAGATTTGCCAACTTGCTTTGTGCGTATGCCTTGCTTTTGCTGTATGATTTATTCCAGTTCAAATCGTTAAAGTTAAGCTGGTTAATCATTCTGTGAGCAATGCTACTTTGGTTAACCACTCGTGAGTTGGGAGTAGCTGTTAGTATATCAAGAAGGAGCGAGGTTAGGGCAAAATGGCCTAAATGATTAACTCCAAACTGCGACTCCCACCCCTGTTTTGTACCAACCCGCTTTGGAGGCCACATTACACCAGCATTATTAAGCAAAATATGAATATTTCTATACTTGTTTTTAAAATTGTTGGCAAAGTTTCGAATCGACTCAATATTGGCTAGGTCTAGCTCCATTAGCTCAACCTTTGCATTGGGATTGTTTGTTAAAATAGTATTAAGAACTTTTTGTCCTTTGTCCATATTGCGTACGGCCATAATAACGGTAGCCTCTTTTTGGCTAAGTACTTTTGCCGCTTCTAGCCCTAGTCCGCTGTTTGCGCCAGTAATTATAACCGTTTTTCCGCTTTGCGACCCAATATTGGCCGATGTCCATTTTGTATTCATAAAAAAATGTTATTTATGTCGTGCTCAAATACTTATCTCTTTTTATCTCAATGATTTTCTCTTAAATTTAGCTTATACTTCACTGTGTGTTAATGCACACAAGCTCTTACGTAGCATTGTTTTTTGTAGCTATGTCTAGCTATGTTTAATGACTTATTTTAATGCAGGCAGATTTAACAGCTGGAATTTTCGGTTGGCAAAGGCATAGGGAGTGGACTTACTATTGATTATCACTAGCAAACCATTCGGCAAAGCTGTTTGCTGTTTCATGAAGTTTTATATGGTGAAGTTTCACTTCTTTTGGGAGTTCTTGCTGTATTAGTTTGGCAATGTGTTCCAGCAATTTCTCACAGGTTGGCTGAAAGTTTACTGCAATTATGTTTCCAAGGGCGCCATTGTCTTTTTGCTTTAAAATCGCACTATTACTGTTTACTAAAAGCACGTGATCAAACTGGTCAATAACCTGCTTGTTAACAATTGTTTTTAGCTGCCCAAAATCCATTACCATTCCAAGTTTCGGGTTTTTGGGGTCGCTTATTGGCTCTCCAATTACCGTAACTGCAAGTTTGTATGAGTGCCCATGCACATTTTTACAAGCACCATCGTATCCATCAAGGATATGAGCCATTTCGAAGCTAAACTCCTTGGTAAGCCTTATTACTGCCATATTTTGAATTGTATGAATTATGTGTATTTATTGTTACAACACACTCTTGCTAGCAAACAATTGCGCAGCAAAATAGTTAACCCAATTTTCTAAAAGTTTACGTATTGCAGTTGTTAATGCAATCAATTATTTTAGAAAGGTTGTCGTTTTTTAAAAAATAGTAGGTGTTTTTGCCCTCCCTTTTTGAACCCAGTACGCCCTTATCCTTTAAAATCCCTAGGTGGTGCGAAGTGGTCGACTGCTCAATGTTGAGTTTATTGTGAATTTCGGTAACAGTCATTCTTTTGCCTTCGTCTAAATAGTTCAGAATGGCTATTCTCATTGGGTGAGCAATTGCTTTAAGCGTATTGGCAGCTCGTTCAAGTTGCTCAATTTGTAACTCGTTTAGGATGGTCATTACAAACATATTTGTTTGATGCAAATATATGAATATTTGGTAATATTAACCCATATTCCGTTTCGTGGTTTTTATCGAATGGAGTTTTCACCTAGTTATTCTTCGCTTTAAACAGGCGGACCAATTTACTGTTTTGGCCTAACTCTAATTTCGCTCAACATTTTTTTTAACCTAAGTTCATAGTAATGTCTTAGTTAACAGGCTTTTGTCAGTTTTCATTTAGTTTTTATTTTCACGTTTAATGACTAATAAAGCGAGGTATGAGGGTGAAATTTGTATATTACCTGTATTCGTTACAAAAAAAGTAGTTAATTTGCTGTAATTAAAAAACGAGAATTTTGGAGGAAACTTTATCTAGTATAAAAAAACCTGTTGCTAAAGAGGTTAAGGAGTTCGAGTCCTATTTTCATAAAGTAATGAGCAGCAAGGTGCCATTACTGAGTACCATAACCAATTACATATACAGGCGCAAAGGGAAACAGATACGGCCTGTGCTGGTATTCTTGTCGGCAGGGTTAAATGGGGGTATTAGTGAGTCAACCTTTGTTGCTGCTGGTATGATTGAACTACTGCACACCGCTACCCTTATGCACGATGATGTGGTTGATGAGGCTTATGAACGCAGAGGTTCCTTTTCAATAAACGCTCTGTGGCGCTCCAAGATTGCCGTGCTGGTGGGTGATTACCTTTTATCGAAGGGGTTGCTGCTAGCAGTTGAGACGAGTGAGTTTGAACTGTTGCGAAATATGAGTACTGCGGTTAAGGAAATGAGCGAGGGCGAGCTAATGCAGGTTGAGCGTTCGCGAAAGATGGATATAGACGAGAAGATTTATTTTGATATAATTCAAAAGAAGACCGCTGCATTAATTGCCGCGTGTTTGGTTAATGGCGCAGTATCGGCAAGGGCTTTGCCTAGCGATGTTGAAAAAATGTATGACTACGGTGTAAACCTTGGACTGGCTTTTCAAATTAAGGATGATTTGTTCGATTATCAATCTAAAGGAGTTTTAGGAAAGCCCACTGGCAATGATATTAAGGAAAATAAGCTAACCCTGCCCTTAATTTATGCCCTTGCGCAGGTTGATGCTTCAACCAAAAAAAGAATTTTGTCCTTGCTTAGAAAAAGTAAGCGTGACCACAGCCTAGTGCAGCAAGTAATTGATTTTGCTGAACAGCAAGGGGGGATAGCTTATGCAGAGCAAAAGATGGACTATTTTGTGGGTATGGCTAAAAAAGCCATCGAATCATACCCCGATTCAGACTATAAAAATTCACTTATTCATATGGCGGATTTTATGGTGAGTAGAAGTAAGTAGTCGTGTTTACCTTTTAATTTTTTAGCTATGGCCATTTTGGATATCGTTTTGTTGATAGTGTTCATCTTTGCTGGGTTTAATGGGTATAAAAAGGGATTAATTGGTCAGGCTGCTGGACTGGTAGGGTTACTGTTGGGCATTTGGGGTGCTATTCATTTCTCTGAGTTTACAGCCGATTTTTTAATTGAACGATGGTCGTTTAATTCGCCCTACTTGCCACTAATCTCTTTTGCCATAACCTTTGTTGTTATTCTGGTGGCCGTTTATTTTATTGGAAAACTGGCCGAAGGAATTGTTAACCTCGTTTTTTTGGGAATAATTAATAAGCTGTTGGGCGTAGCCTTTGGGGTACTTAAAACAGCGCTAATTCTTAGCGTTATTCTATTGCTGCTCGGAAAAGTAAGTGGTAAGGTAAGAGTCATTCCCGATAATTTTGGAGAGGATTCATTTCTGTATGGCCCAGTTGAGCGTCTCGCGCCTAGCATATTCCCGTACCTTAATTTCGAGCAAATAAAGGACAAGGTTGAGGATACCTTTACACCCGATAAAAAGGAGATAACTGTGTGATATTTTTTGAAGGGTACTAATTAAACTAGATATTTTGCTCGTCAATTGTCCCTTTCGCGAATTGCTTAATATACACATCATGCTGTGGGTATGGTATTTCAATATTCCGCTTTTTAAACTCTTTAAAAATTTCAAAATAAAGTTCGCTTTTAAATAGGTTAGGCGTTCGTGTATAGTCAGAAGTAAATACCCTAAGTATAAAATTTAGGCTGCTCTCGGCATACTCATCAAAGAGTACGTCTGCAGCAGGCTTTTTAAGCACACCGGGGTGCTTACTGGCTACCTCAAGTAGAATTTCTCTAATTACCTCGGGGTCCTCTTTGTACGAAACTCCAACCGGAATTTTGAATGGAACATTTGCGTCGTTATAGCTCCAATTTATAACGGTATCCGAAACAAATTTCGAATTTGGTATAAGAATAGCAATATTATCGTTGGTTATAATGGTGGTACTACGGGCCGATATATTTACCACATCGCCTGCCAAGTTATCCAGTTCCGGAAGTTCAACCCTATCGCCTACCTTTATTGGGCGTTCGAAAAGAATAATTATCCCACTAATAAAGTTATTTGTAATGCTTTGTAGCCCAAATCCGATACCTACTCCAAGAGCCCCTACCAAAACTGTTAGTGCGCTTAAATCTACACCAGTAGATTGGACAATTATAACGAGCCCAACAAATAGAAATACGTACCTAAAAATAGACCCCACTGCATGCGAAACGCCCCTATCTGTGCCGTGGCGATTAAGTAATTTTTCAATTACCCTTCGGCTAATAAATTTCGATAGAAAAAAGATAAGCCACGTTCCAAAAATAAGGTATATAAGCATACCTACAGAAAGGTTCGAGCTGGTTTGCGAAAAGATAGGCTTGCTTAGTAGCTCAGCAAGAGGTTTCCAAAAGTTTGCGAAGGTTTCCATGGGTTAAATTTTACTACTAATTTAATGCAAAAGACGTTACAACGATAAAATCGGCAGATATTTTTTTGTTCTTTATTTAAGGTTTTGGCTGGTGCAAGAATCCTCTAATTATTGTTTCGGTATTTTTTGCTATAATTTCGCATAGTCAGAGTCGTTTGAGTTCTGTTTCGGTGCGCTGAACCTTGTTTTTTGTTTTATTGCTTTGGGTTCAAATATTTTAGTGCTCTGCACCATCGCTACCGTGCGTGTCCTCATGCGTGGTAAAAAAGAAGGCAAAATAGCCTATTGGTCTAATAAGTTTTTTGCTGTGCAAAAGCCATACGATAAAACCGAGGACGAAGGACGAGCTCAGCGTAGCTAATCGTGCGGCAGCGTGGGGTCATTCAACAATGAGTTTTAGCGGCAGCGCCGCGAAACCTCTGTTGAAAATATTTATTGTGATTTGCTTTTAAGTGCGGCGTACCGAAATATGTAAGCCCCAAATTGCATTAAACCTTTTCAACAATAATAATATGTAACAGTCGTTCATAGTTTTGTTAAAACAATGGCAGTTTTAAAGCATTTTTTTGTGCCAACACAATATGTCCCTATAGATAATAATCAAAACAGTTTGATTTATGAGAAGAACCTTGATATTACTACTTGTTTTAGCTGCTTGCCAGCTATATTCTGTTAGTTCATTTGCTAGCAATCCTGAAAAGAAGCGGCGAGTTTCAATAACCTTGGGCGTTTATGAGGTTGCAGCCGAAAAAAAAGGGAGTCAAACTTTAGCAGATGGAACTTTAGCAGAAACATCCCTGCCCGAAGCAGCACCAGTTATAAAGGTAGACTACGAATTTTTGAGCAACTTTAAGGTTGGTACCTATTTAGCATACTCTACCATGTTACACAAAGCCATGCCCAGGGGTGTTCATACTAATAGTAATACCCTATTTTATGGTTTAGCTGCTCGGTATGATGTGCTACCAATTATTACGGGTAAAGACAATCTGCGTTTTGAATTTTGCGCCAATGCAAAATTAGGTGTAGTATCGGCAAAATGGACCGAGGGGGATGGCGAGAATTGGGGAGAATCGTGGAACGGCCCTTTCCCCGAGTACGGCGTTGGGCTTAGTGCAAGTTTCTTATTTACCCGCTGGCTGGGACTAAATATTGGCTACTCGGCAGGGCATTTTTACAACGATAGCAATTCGAGATTATCCGCTGGTGTTGTGATTAAAATGTAGTAATAATCAGAGAGATATTCAATTATATGGTTTTTAATTATCAATTACAGAAATCAAAATAAATTATGAGCAGGACTACATTATTGGTAATATTTTTCCTAACATTTACCGCAGCAGGTTATTCTCAAAATACCTATCTTAACGAGAGAATGTCGCTTAAACTAGGTCACTCAAACACCCCAAGGTTTTGGGATTTTAGTGACGATATCACAGTTGGCAATATCAGGCTTGAAACTAACTATGTGTTTTTTAATGTTATAGAATCAGGCTTGTATGTCGGGTACAGCAATTTTAAAAATATTGAAGGCCCTTTAAGTCCAAGCAGACCCACCACATTTAGCTCGCCCTACAAATCCGATGCTTTGTTTTATGGGTTAAACACCAATTTTCATATCCTTCCATTTGTAATAAGAGAAGGAAGAGTGCGCATCGACTTATATGTTGGTGCTAAGCTGGGAATGATTTCTATGATAGCTCCAGCCAATAGCCTTTACAATGGGACTGTGTTCGACTATGGCTTGCTAGGTGGTGTTAACTATTTTATTGCTAAGAATTGGGGTATATACGTTGAGTATGGAGTTAGTAAAAGGGTATATTATTCCGATACAGAGCCCTGCTTAAGGTACGGAATTATTGTAAAACTGTAAAACCAACTCTAACAATTTTCGATGTATGCAAGTTTTTAAGAAGAAAAGTGGTTTAATTGGTTTTTTTGTGATGTTAGGCTTGCTTTTCTTTTCTAGCTGCCACAAAAAGCTCGATTGGAATCCACCCGAATTTGAGCAGCAGCCAGTTGTTAACGGCGTTATTAAGAGCGGCAGTCCCGTTACCATTAAGGTTTCTATGGCGGTAAAATTTACCGCCGAGCCCACCCCCGAAGTCCATAACGCCGAGGTGCTACTTTACGTTAACGAGGAATACGCCGAAACCCTAGAGCATACTGGCGAAGGGTTTTACCAATCGGAGCTAATTGCGCAGGAGGGCAGCGAGTACCGATGTGAAGTGACTATACCCGGCTACCCAACAGCCACCTGCGCTACTCGTGTTCCCAATCATCAAAATATACTAAAATTTGAGCATATCAATAAGGCAGGTGTCAATGAGGAGGGGCGAACCTACCCAGCCGTAAAGCTTACCTTTGATAATGTGCCAAACACTCCTGTTTACTACGAGTTGGTTATCAGGCTTTTTGAGCACGAAGATTATGTTAGTCGAACTTCACCTTACAACATTGTTGACCCCGTTCTTTTAAACGAGGGCTTGCCCATGGCCGTGTTTAGCAACGAGCTAATTGAGGGTAGCACCTACACCATGACCATTAACTACTCAACGGGTAGTGCCTCAAATCATAATAATGAGGGCTGGGTGACAGAACTTTACCCTGTGCAGGTTGAATTACGTACGGTTAGCCAAAGCTACTATAAATTTATAAAGCAGCAGTACCTGTACGAGTTGGCAAATAGCGAGCCGCTACTATCGGTTGGAGTAACGGGAACTTATAATCTTTATAGCAACGTGCACAATGGATACGGGTTGCTCAGTGGGTACTCGTTGGTAAAATCGGAAATTATTGACCCAAATAACTAAGTATTTTGAGAACACTAAAATATATAGCAGCAATTGCTCTGCTGCTCACCGTAAGCCTTGCTTCGTTTGCACAGCACCGTATAGCTGGTTTTGTAAAGGATAGCCTAAGCCGCGAGGTGCTAGTGGGTGCGCATATAATTGA
>Ga0265293_10004544_pt1 | contig 24349 bp, 21 predicted proteins | sample Munlanlewell138R_FD_192505 | JGI IMG/M metagenome (GOLD analysis project Ga0265293, IMG submission 192505) | Leachate microbial communities from a municipal landfill in Southern Ontario, Canada - Leachate well 138R | ecosystem: Engineered > Solid waste > Landfill > Unclassified | place: Canada...
AATGGCCTGCTTGCTGGATTGGATGCGTCTCGCATCCAGCAAGGCCTAAGGCCTTGAAAATGAGCACGTCCCGTGCTCTGCAGGCGAGACGCCTGCAATCCAGCTTCCGCCACAGATACGGAATCCCCTGGATAAATCCGCTGAAATGGCCTGCTTGCTGGATTGGATGCGTCTCGCATCCAGCAAGGCCTAAGGCCTTGAAAATGAGCACGTCTCGTGCTCTGCAGGCGAGACGCCTGCAATCCAGCTTCCGCCACAGATACGGAATCCCTGGATAAATCCTTTCCCTTTGGCTATGAGGAATTGATCTGAACTGAAAGCCAGTTTTCTCCACCGACGATGAAAGCCTGATTTGTTGAACCGATTTGTTGAACTCCGCTGAAATGGCCTGCTTGCTGGATTGGATGCGTCTCGCATCCAGCAAGGCCTATGGCCTTGAAAATGAGCACGTCCCGTGCTCTGCAGGCGAGACGCCTGCAATCCAGTTTCCGCCACAGATACGGAATCCCCTGGATAAATCCGCTGAAATGGCCTGCTTGCTGGATTGGATGCGTCTCGCATCCAGCAAGGCCTAGGCCTTGAAAATGAGCACGTCCCGTGCTCTGCAGGCGTCTCGCCTGCAATCCAGCTTCCGCCACAGATGATGTAAGTAAGATTTTTTAAACTCTAAGCCGGCGTCAGGATTGGAGAATATAAACGATATTTAGTTAGCCGGCTTAACCCCCAAAAACCTGTCTGCCTTTCACTCAGCTTGCGTTTTCGTTTCTCTTTCTATCGGTATGATGGAGGATCTTTTTGCGCAAACGGATGCTATCCGGCGTTATTTCCAGCAGTTCGTCGTCTCCCACATATTCCATAGCTTGTTCCAGGGTGAAAATCCGGGGCGGAACCAGTTTGATGGCATCGTCTTTGCCGGCGGCGCGGTTGTTAGTCAGCTTTTTACCGCGGCAGACGTTGATCACCAGGTCTTGTTCTTTGCTGTGCTGGCCTACTATCATCCCGGAATACACTTCGGTATTGGGATTGATAAAGAAAGTTCCGCGGGGCTGGAAGTTATTTAAGGAATAGCCCAGGGCCACACCGGTTTCCATGGCAATCATCGAGCCATGGCTGGAGCCGGAGATTTCCCCTTTGTAAGGAGCATAACCGTAAAAGAATTGGCTCATGGTTCCTGTGCCGCGGGTAATGGTCAAAAACTCATTGCGACAGCCGATCAGTCCGCGGGAGGGGATCTTAAATTCAAGCCTGGAATAACCTTCCAGGGGCGGAGTCATATTGATGACCTCACCTTTGCGTCCACCCATCAGTTCGATCACGGTGCCCACAAATTCTTCTGCCACATCCACCACTGCGAGTTCCATCGGCTCGTGAGTGACGCCATCTACTACTTTGTAGAGCACTCTGGGCTTGGAGATCTGAAATTCATAACCTTCCCGGCGCATGTTTTCCATCAGGATAGAGAGCTGCAATTCGCCGCGGCCTTTGACCAGGAATTTATCCGCAGTATCGGTCTTTTCCACCACCAGAGAGACGTTTGTTTGCAGTTCTTTCTGCAATCTTTCCCAGATTTTGCTGGAGGTCACCCATTTTCCGGCTCTGCCCATGAAGGGGGAGTCGTTGATGATGAATTCCACGGCGATGGTAGGTTCGTCGATCTCGATGCCGGTGAGGGGAACCAGATTTTCCCGGCAGGAGATGGTCTCTCCGATGTCGATCAATTCCAGGCCGGCGATAGTGACGATATCTCCGGCGAAGGCAGTTTTGATCTCTTTCTTTTGCAGACCTTCATAGCTAAAGAGGGTGGTAACCTTGTAAGGAAGCTTTTGCCCGTCACGCTTCAGCAGCAATACTTCATCTCCGGTGTGGATGATGCCGGTATGAATTTTGCCGGTGCCCATTTTGCCCAGGTAATTGTCATATTCAATGGCTGAAGTCAGTAGCTGGAAAGGCTTTGTGGTATCGCCCACCGCATCCGGAACTTCCCGGAGTATCATATCCAAAAGCGGGAAGATATTCATAGCTTCGTCGTTCAGTTCATTCACCGCATAGCCATCTTTTCCGGAGGCATAGATTACCGGGAAATCAAGCTGTTCGGAGCTGGCATTGAGCTCCAGGAAGAGCTCGAAGACCATGTCCAAAACGTCGTAAGTGCGGGCGTTTGGCCTATCAATCTTATTGATCACTACCAGGGGTTTGAGATCCAGGGCGAGGGCATTTTTCAGCACATACTTAGTCTGAGGCATGGGCCCTTCTACGGCATCTACCAAGAGCAGAACGCTATCCACCATCTTCATGATGCGTTGCACTTCCCCGCCAAAATCCGAGTGTCCGGGGGTATCTACCAGATTGATTTTATAGTCTTTATAATCCAGCGCGGCGCTCTTGGAAAATATCGTGATGCCACGCTCTTTTTCGATATCATCGGAGTCCATCACTCTCTCTATCATCCGCTCGTTTGAGCGGAATACTCCGGCTTGACGCAACATGGCGTCCACCAGAGTGGTCTTCCCATGATCCACATGGGCTATGATGGCTATGTTCTTGATTTTTCGCATTATTTCCTTCAAATTGTGTCGATTTTGAGCCATCTTTTCAGAGCTGCCAATTTAGTCAATTTATTGCTTCAATATGTGCAATTTACTGGATTGCAGGGGTCTCGCCTGCAGAGCACAGGACCTGCTTGCTTCTCAGGGTTTTCTCTCCGAACCAGCCTGCCACACCTTACCTTTGGACACGCAGCTAATTCGTTTTTAACTCGAATTCACTCGAAGCTTCGAGTCAGCTCGAGTTAAAAACGAATCAAAAACAAATTGAAGACCAAGGGGCCGGGTGATGAATCTATGGCCGGGATTATCTGCATTTCCCTTGATCTCAGAATTTTATAAGCTCCTGATGCCGGAAACAGCTTACCAGATGGTCATTCACCATTCCTGCGGCTTGCATGAAGGCATAGCAGATGATGGTGCCCGCATATTTGAACCCCCGGCTTCTCAGGTCTTTGCTCATGGCATCGGATTCCGGAGTGCTGGCCGGGACCTGGCTGAGCTCTTGCCAGCTGTTCACTATGGTCTTGCCGTCTGTAAATTGCCAGATATATCGGTCAAAAGAGCCATATTCCGCTTGAATATCTAAGAACTTCTGCGCATTGCTGATGGTGCAGGTGATTTTGCTTTTGTTGCGGATGATGCCAGAGTTTTGCAGGAGTTTTTGCACCTTCTGCCCGTCGTATTTGGCGACCAAAGCAGGGTCGAAATTATCGAAAGCGGCGCGGAAGTTTTCCCGTTTATTCAGGATGCCGGCCCAGCTTAATCCGGCCTGAAAGGCATCCAGGGTGAGGAATTCAAAGAGTTTACGATCGTCGTGCAGCGGGACGCCCCACTCGGTATCGTGGTAGCGGATCATCAGCTCACTGCTGCCTTCCCAGCCACAACGGGTTTTGTGGGTCATTTCTTGGTTCCAGAGCGTTTGGGTTTTTTCTTGGGCAGAGGGAGTTCCTGCTGGGTAATGCGGATCAACTGTGTGAGCCAGGGCGCATCATCCCAGCGGTCTTCCGGGATGAGAAAATAGAGCTTGGCGCCGGGGTAGGGCGGAGCTTCCTGTGCATCCTGCAAATAGGCCCTGCCGCCTTCTGTGGGTTTGACATAGAGCTGATCGTCTGCCACGAGGGCAACGACCTTTTCTTTGCAATAAATGCTGTATTCTCCGAACATTTTGCGGCTTCGCACAGCGCCTGAGCCCAAGACCTGGGCGACGATGTAATCCACTATTTCCTGTCTGGATGCCATGATAACTCCTTATTGTTGAATTTCTTTAGCTGATATTCAGGATTCTGGGGTGGGGGAAAATGTCAAATGTTTTGTAGTTTTTGTTTAAATGGTGGTTTGGGGGGTGCAGGGTATTTCACGCCCCGTCTATCTGAACTTTATTGAAAGCCTACTTTCGTAAGCCGGGAATGAAAGTCAGATTCTTTGAAGTCCAAACGCCTAAGTAATTGGCAGTAAATGCGAAATATCGTAAGGCATTTGGGCTCCAAAAATCACTGATGGGGTCTATCTAAAATGGCGTCCCGCTGGGACTCAAATCATTGTGTAGCTGTTGTTTTCTATCTGAAATGGCGTCCCGCTGGGACTCAAGCCAGTGTTTGTTCATGGTTTTCTATCTGAAATGCTGTCCCGAATGGGACTCTGGCGGAGGATGAGGATTCTACTCTCCGAGCTCAGCAGCATCGGCATACAGCTCTACACGTTTACGGTTTACAGACCTTACAGGCTTGAAAGTCTTTGGCTATAGCTTCGTTTTTGGACATGCTCAGGGATTTATCGCTGGTATAGCGGCAGCTTTGGCGATGGTATTTGTTGCTGCCGGCATTGAACCAGACCAGGCTATCGCTTATTGCGGGATATTCATCTGTTTCAGCCCAGAGTCCCAGCTTTTGGTGGCGGGCATCGCGCTCGAGTTTGAGGAATTCCTCCAATCTGGTGAAGGGATATCTGCTGTAGGCATGGCCGTAGCCCTGGCGGATGATTTCGGCATTTACAAATAGCGAATCGCGGGCGCGGTAGGTATAGGCCAAGACCCTTTCATAGCGGTCTTTATGGTTTGTGGCGGAGTTGTTTTGATCGTAGATAAAGAAGACTTCTTCGCCTTCCAGGAGCTCTTTCAAAAAGGCGCTGGCTTCCAGGGCGAAATGCTCCACTTCTTTATTTGGATGCACGGATTCCGGGGTATCCACTCCGATCAGGCGGATGCGGACATCCCGGGCGTCGATGTGGGCAATGAAGGTATCGCCATCCACTATCCTTACGACCTTGTATATTTCAGGAGCGATGCTGCTTTTTTGGGGACAGGTAAAGATTCCGAGCAGGATGATGATGACGAGCAGGGCGATAAGGGCATATTTCATATTGATACTCTTAGGGATAGATGATGTTATGAGTTTGAGAGAGGGGGTTGAGGCTGGTGCTCAGAGGCACAGAAAAGATCTCGCTGAGTTTATCGGCCTGCATCAGCTCGTTCGGGCTGCCGCTATAGAGCAGGCGTCCTTCTTTCAAGAAAAGCAGGCGGTCTGCATAGTTTGCCGAGAGATTGAGATTGTGGGAGATCAGGAGGATGCTCTTGTGCTGATCCAGGCTGATCTTTTTGAGCAAACGCATGATTTCGAGCTGATAATTGATATCCAATTGCGATAGGCTCTCATCCAAAAAGATGAAGGGAGTCTCTTGCACCAAGGCTCTGGCGATGTAAACGCGCTGTTTTTCTCCTCCGCTGAGCTGTTGCACAAATCTATGTTTCATGGGCAGCAGGTCCAGTTGGGACAGGGTATTTTCCGTAACCCGATAGTCTTCTTCGCTGTATGAACCCAGAAAGTCTATGTAAGGATAGCGCCCCATCAGCACGGTGTCTAATACGGTATAGTCAAATTCGCTGTGGATTTCCTGGGGGATATAGGCGATGATTTTGGCCAATTCCGGTTGGGAATATTCCTGCAGGTCTTTGCCCCGGATGAGGATATGTCCTTTGCGGGCTTTGAGATAGCCCATCAGGGTAAAGATCAGGGTGGATTTTCCGCTGCCGTTTGGGCCCAAAAGAGCGGTGAATCCGCTGCTGGACAGTTTCAGATCGATGTTGTGCAGCACCTCTTTGTCCCAATAGCCACTGCAGAGGCCACAGGCCTGGATCATCTCTCTTCCGCTTCCAGGCGCAAAAGCTCCTGGCTGGCTTGGTCGTGAAAAGTCCCGACCGGCTCGGTCTGAAGGATTTGCTGGAAAAACTTGATGGCCTCTTCCTTCTGGCCTGCAGCCTGGCAGATCATTGCAGCATGATAGAGCAATTCCGCATTCAGTTCTGCACCTTCCAGCACAGTGGGCAGATAGTCGTAAGCTTCCTGGTAGCGCCCTCTTTGGTACAGGAGCCAGACCCAGGAATCCTGAAAGCTCACATTGTCCGGATATTCACTTAAAGCTTCTGAGATCAGGCGTTCAGCCTCATCCAGATGCTCCGGAAAACTAAGCAATACGTAGCCCAGATTGTTTTTGATGCCGGCGGAATTGGGATAGCGCGCCAGAGATTCTCGCAAGATGGCGATCTGCCTGGGATAGTCTGAGATATCGCTATAGTGCTCGAAGAGAAGCTCAAAATCATCCTCTCCTCCATAGCCTTTGGCGATCAGCCATTCGGACAGAGCCACGGCGGAGCGGGACCCGGCATCTTGCAGGCCTGCCAGAAGGGCAGTGTGATCCAGCAGAAAGTCTTTTACCACAGAAGATTCCAGATTCTTCTGGATCAGCTGATGCAGCTGCAGGAAGACCTTTTGATGCTCTTCTTCCGGATTTTGACTAAGGGAGTTTTGCGCCAGGAAAAAGTAACTGAGAAAGACCAGGTCTTTGATCTGATATATCTTATCTGTCATGTGCCGCCCCTGGGTAAATTCCGGATGAACTATGTGGTGCAAAAGGAGTATGGCGGCGATGGGGCTGTCATCGGCCGGTGCGGGGAGTTTCCTGCTAAGATATTGATATATCTTAGTTTGGGGGGAATGGTCAGCCACCGCAAAGGCCAGATAGCTGAGCGCCTCGATCAATTCTGTATCGCCGGTGAGCAGGATCTCATCCAGATGGGTCAGGGCAAGCTCCTGCATGGCATACTGCTGCAAAAACATCAGGTATTCGTGGATCTTTTCCTTATCCTCAGGATAGCTGTATGTAGCAAAGTGCGCCTGCAGCTCATCCTCCTGGCCCTGGATGCGATACAGCTCCAAAAGCTGCAGTTCTGCGGCTTTGCTTCGCTTGGAATCGAGCAGAATCTGCTGGGCCCGCTTGGGATTGATATCAAGGTATAAACTCGCTACTACATATTCAATCTCGGGGTTGTCCCGCTCTGCCTTCAGCGCCTTTTCCAGAAGCCTTTCCGGGGCTTTGCTGCCGGATTCCTTCTGTCTGATGTATTCCCAGATATAGACCTGAGCTTTGGGATGGTCCTTCAGCAGACGCTGCAGTGCCCAGTCAACTCCCTCGGAGTCGTTCAGATGGCGATATGCTCTGTAGGCCAGAGTAAGCATCTCTTGATCAAAATCGTAAGAATCCCGGGCCAGGGACAGCATCTCGCGGGTTTGCTGCTCGGTTTCCGGGTTTTGCATATAGAGGTATATTTGCAAGGTATTTACAAAGAGCAGTTTGCGGATTTGGAAGCTGCCCGGGTCCTGGGTTAGGGCCAGATTCAAGACCTGATCTGCCATGGCTAAATCCCCGCTGAAATGCAGAAAGCTGCCGCTCATGAAGTAATACATCGAAGCCAGATTCGGGTTTGAGCGGTCTATGGGGCGCTCGATATGCAGCTCTTCTACCTTTTCTGAAGGTTCTGCTTTGGGCACGGTGGCACAAGAGCTCAGCAACAGGATTGCGACCATCAGGAGGGGTAGATAGCGCAGGCTGGAGCTCATTTGATTTCTATACTGTTTGAGATCACGTATAGTTCTATCAGGCTCGGCAGTTTATCTCCCGCGGGGAAAAAGACGCTGTTGTCCACTATATAGGCCTTGCCTTCATGCCAGAAAGCGTAAGACTGAAAAGCTCCGCCGATGAGATGCTCTTCGTTTTTCCAGGCACCCACAATGCGCAAGGCTTCGTGTCCGGCCAGTTTGGTGCGCTCTTTGCGGATGGTCTCTTCATCAAATACATCGCCTTCAAAATACTTCTGGCCCAGAGCCTGCCGCTTGTCTATCAGCCACTTTATGTCCAGCTCTTCTTCCGGCAGCTCTTCATAATAGACGCTGATATATTTGTCCGGGATTTCGCGATTTTCGGCGCGGGCACGGTAGATGAAGGAGAGGAATCTGCCCAACTTATCGTTTGAATAGAGGCTGAAGTTATTGGGAATCTTGAGGCTAAAGGGATAAGGCTCAAAGAAGGAAGAGGGGATCACGGGCAGTTGATAGGTCTGATATCCCTGGCGCTGAGCATAGCGTTTGATGAGCAGATCAAAAATATTATCGCTCTGCAAAGCGCCGATCTTTTCCAGATTCAGCGGGCTGGAGCCCAGAAGAAACATGGTCAATTGATCGCGGCTGGCGAAGTTTTTGGCTGCAAAGAGGTCACCGCCGCTCTGCTTTACTCTGTTGATAAAGTCTTCGGCAAGGACCTTTTGCATGTGTTGCGAGACGCGGCCTTTGGATTCCAGATCGCCGATGAAGAGCAGATTACGGTAGTTATAGTATTTATCCAGTTCGCTGATATCGGTAAGGATCAGATTGAAGTATTGCTCGGGATATACCAGGACTAATTCCCTCTGTATACTGCTTTGCACAAAGGGCTTCAGAGCTTTCCAATTGTCATGATCACAAAAGAGATAGACATCGCGCTCATCGCCCATGGCCAGGGGTTTGCCGCTGCTGATTAGATCGTCAAATTCGGTATAACGGGCTGACTCTTTCTCGCTTTTACCACAAGCGAAAAGCAAGAGAGCAATCGCTAAGATAAAGATTATTTTACGCATCTTTCCTCCCGGGAAACATAGCTTTTATATAGTTTAATCCACTGATGACGGTGATACACGCTACCAGCCAAAACCAGAGGCTGACCCCCAGCTTCAGGCCGGAGCTGATCCTGGGCAAAAAAGTCCAGCAGGCCAAGGCAAAGATAATCCCTGCCATCTGCATCACGGTCTTGAGCTTACCCAGATTGCCGGCAGCTACCACTATCCCGCGCCTGAGATACACTTCACGCAAGATGGTGATCCCCAGCTCCCGGATAAGAATCACAAAAAAGATAATCGGACTTAAAGAAAAGGGTGGCAACCAGCATAACCCGGCCAGAGCAGAGAGCACCAGTAGCTTGTCTGCCAAAGGGTCCATGATCTTGCCAAAATTGCTGACTACATTCCAGGCGCGGGCCAGGCTGCCATCGATATAATCCGTCAGGGAAGCTAAAACAAAGAAAAACAGGCTGTAAGGGGCGGCCATCTCTCTGGGATACAGGAACATCGCATACAAGAAGAGCGGAACTAACAATATGCGCAGGATGGTCAGAGCATTGGGGATGTATTTACGCATCTTGCTCTTCCGGGGTGGGCACAGGCTCTGCTTTTGGCTCCGGCAGGCTCAGGGCATCCTCCTGCTCGTAGTTTCTGAATTCCAGATAGTGGGCCAGGCCGGCAAATATACTGATTAGCCCCATCACCATGAAGGTGCGCCACAGATTGCAGCCCTCCCAAAGCTTGAAATATCCCAGGATGTAATAAATGGCGATCACTAAAGCCGGAGGCAGGATCATCAGCAGCCAGTTGCGCTTTGTCCGGCCTTTTTTCAGGCGCATCATATCCACCACATTGTAAGACTTGCGCACTTGATGATGATAACGCTTTAGTTCAAAGCTCATGCGGATGTCCATCAGGAGCTTGAACATTATCAGCGCGGCAAAGAGGAGAAAGCCCATGAAGTTCGTCTTCTTCTGCTTTAAAGCCTGCAGCAGCTTGTCATAGACAGAGCTTTGGCTATCGATATTCTCTTCGGCCAGATATTCACGCAGCAGCTCCATGACTTTTGTTTTGGCGGCTATGCCTTTTTCTGAAGGCGGGAAGGTGATGGTGATCAAATCCGGGAAGCTATAATTCGCTATAGTGCTTTCATCCAAAGGCAGATCATAGGCGGTGATCAGCTCCTCTGCGGCCTGAAATCCGGTTTCATGTTCAAAGCTCGCTACATCCGGAATGCCGGCCAGCTTTTCCAAGATCGGGAAGACCATAGTGGTATCCGCCACAAAGGTATAGATGGGCAGGTTGGCTAATTCCCCGTAACTTTGAGCCATACTCTTTTCCCCGGAATGCGCCAGATAGGTCCATGCTCCAAACAGCAGGATCATTAGTATTACGATCGGATAAAACCGTATTTTCATATATCTCTCCCATGCCTTATCAGCGATATTACATAGCTATTTGTACCATGATCTTTGTATTGCTTTTTTATGTCAAGCAAAGTATTGTCCAGGCTGTGGATCAAATTCTGATTTCGGGACTGTGGATAGATGAGCAGCGCAGAGCCAGAGGGCGCCAGACAAAGCTGGATACTCTCAGTGATATCCCCCATGCTGCAGGCTATTTCAAACCTGCTGAGATTGCGGCTCTCAGATGGGCTGAGGATGCCGCTGCCCAGTTTCTGCCAGGGAGGATTCGAGACAATAAGATCATACTCTCCCCGATGCTGCTTCAAATCCTGAGTCTGCCAGGCGATATCTACCTGGCAATCCCGGGCATTAGCCTTTGCCAGCGAGATCAGATGCGGCTGTATGTCTATGGCCGTGATCTGCCAGAGAGGCCGGGACAAAGCGCACATAATGCTCACTATCCCGCTGCCGCAGCCCAGCTCCAGCATGCGCAGCGGCAGACTGTCAAATTCATCGATGATGGTGTCATAGAGCAGCTGCGAAGCCAGGGAGGCTCCCAAAGCAGAGGGGTCCTGCCGGATTACTTTATCCGGGAAAGGCAGGCTTAGCTGGGGATATTGCTCCAAATAAACAGCAGTCCTCAGGAAAGCTCAAGCATGCGGTCTATGCTGACCTTAGCTTTGATGGCGATATCTTCCGGCACCTGAATGTGATGCTGCTCGTGCTGAAGCGCAGCCAGGACGTCTTCCAGATGGGTCTTTTTCATGTTTGGACAGACCGCTTTGGGAGAAAGGCTTACGATGCTTTTCTCAGGGTAGAGATGCTGTAAATACTCAGTCAGACCGGTTTCGGTGGCGATGATCACTTTATCGTGGTTTTCCACATACTTCATCATCCCGCCGGTGCTCATCACCTCATCTGCTTTATCGACGATAGTGCGGTCGCACTCAGGATGCGCCAAAAGCGTGTAGTCAGGGTATTCATTACGCATATTGACAACGTCTTTTGGTGTGAAGCCCCATTGGTGGGTGGGACAATAGCCATCCCAGGTGATCACTTTTCTGCCGCTTTGTCTGCCGGCCCAGGAGCCCAGATTGCGGTCTGGAACAAAGAGCACGGTTTGGTCTATGGGTAAAGATTTGATGATCTTCACCGCATTTGACGAGGTGCAACAGATGTCGCTCTCGGCTTTTACCTCTACGGTGCTATTTACGTAGCAGACTACGGCGCTACCCGGATATGCTTGTTTGAATTCCCGCAGCTGTGCACCGGTGATCATATCCGCCATCGGGCAGCCTGCATCCTTTACTGGTAAGAGTACTTTGGAGGCGGGGTTTAAGATCGCTGCTGTCTCGGCCATAAAACGAACTCCGCAGAAGACGATGATAGGATTGTCCAGCCGGGCCGAGAGCATGGCCAATTGCAGGGAATCCCCACGAAAGTCAGCCAGTTCCTGAATCTCGACGGCCTGATAATTGTGCGCCAGGATCAGCGCATTTTTACTGTTTTTGAGGGCTTTTATTTTTGCTATGGTATCTTTCATAATATATTCCAGTTTTAGTGGCCGCTGTGGCCAAAGCCACCCTCGGCACGTTTGGTTTCATCCAGGTTTGTGCTTTCTACAAAGATCATGTGTTCCACTTTGCAAAAGGCCATCTGGGCAATGCGCATACCGGATGAAATGGCAATAGGCTCTGTGCCCAGGTTGATCAGGATCACCTTGATTTCGCCGCGGTAATCGCTGTCTATGGTTCCGGGAGAATTCAGCACGCCCAGTCCCAGCTTCAGAGCCAGGCCGCTGCGAGGTCTGATCTGCGCTTCATAGCCCTGCGGCAGGGAGATCGCCAGGCCGGTGGGGATGGCTATTCTCTGACCGATATCCAGGCTGATGTCTTCATCCAGGCAGGCGAAGAGATCATATCCGGCGGCTCCTGCGCTCATTTGTTGGGGAGGCTGTGCGGCAGGGTGGAGCTTAATGAAATCTATCTTCATGATTTACGGTTGAGCAGATAGTCCGCCAGGATGCGCAGTTTGATGCTTTTATCTCCCAAGACTGCGATGCGTTGCTTGGCCTGCTCGGTGAGCTCGGCCGCCATTTGCCGGCTTTTTTCGATGCCAAAGACAGCGGGGAAGGTGGCCTTGCCCTGAATCTCATCTTTGCCGATGGTCTTGCCCAGCTTGGTTTGACTGCCTTCAATATCCAGCAGATCGTCTATGATCTGAAAGGCCATCCCGATCTTATTGCCATAATCCTCGATGATCTTCAGGTCTTTGGCCGGAGCCTTGGCGCCCAGGGCACCAAAGCGCAAGCTGAGATTGATCAGCCGGGCGGTTTTATTTGTATGAATAAAGCTCAAGGTCTTTTTATCCACTTTCTTGCCTTCGGATTCGATATCCACCATCTGTCCTGCGATCAAGCCCTTGATGCCGGCTTCATGCGCCAGCTCATGGACAAATTGCACCTTGAGCTTATCGCTAAGCTCGCACTGGGTGATGATCTCAAAGGCATTCATCAAAAGCGAATCCGCCGCCAGAAGCGCTACTCCGTCTCCGAATACGGTATGACAGGATTTTTTACCGCGACGGTATTCATCGTCATCGATATCCGGCAGATCGTCATGAATCAGGGAAAAGGTATGCACCATCTCGATCGCTGCGGCCACGGGAGTGATGATCTCGGCCTTGTCCTTGTAAAGCTGATAGGCCAAAATGGTCAGATAGGGACGCAGACGTTTACCACCGGCGAAGGTGCTATAACGCAAGGCCTTATGTATATCCTTGGGATATTCGTCCTTGCGCGGCAAAAAGCGGTCTAATACTATATTTACCAATTCCTGCTTTTCTTTCATGTCTTTCTTGAGCAATACGTTAATGTCCATTATCATCCTCCTGAGCGAGATTTGCGTCATCGGCCTCGGGTCTCGGCGGGAGCCCTTCGCTGATGAGCTTGATCTTGGCTTCCACTTCGGTCAGTTTAGCCCTGCAGCGATTCAGATATTTTACCCCCTCGCTATACAAGATCAGAGTTTGATCCAGCGTGGTGGAGCTATCCGAAAGCTGGTCAACCGTATCTTCCAAGGCCTGTAAAGCCTCTTCAAAGCTGAGTTCTTCCACTTTTTTTTCGTTCATGCATATCTCCCCTGCTATTTTATGGCATATTAAAGAAAAGATATATTCTGTCAATCAAAAACTCTGCTGGCTTGTGCAAAGCCTCACTTAAACAGGCAAATGGGTATATCCGGGACAGCAGAATACCGGGCAGCCGACTATTAGGGTGCCGAATACTGGGACGTCGAACTCCGATTCGGCTGTATTGTGGAGTGAGAGCTATAGCGAAAGTGAACTCTGCTGCCTGTGAGGAATCGGAGTTCCTCTTTCCAGATAAAGCTAAAACTATTGACCTCACACCCGCAGTTTTGGAAAATCCTGCTTGACAGAAATCAAGCATAATCTAATAATGCCGCCATACTGTTTTCTCTGTCTTTTCAAAATCTAAAAAACTGACATCAAGGAGACTCTTATGAAGCTCGCGAAATGCCTCTTATTCCTGCTGATGCTGGGATTCCTGATCCCTGTGCATGGCCAGCTCTTCCTCAGCCAAGAACCATCCGGTATCAACCATGCATACAGTGGAAATGCCTTTGGCACTGTCAATATCTGGCATAATAACCCCCTCACTGCATATTCGAATCCCGCTGTGCCGGCCTTCTACAACGGACTTTCCTGGGCCATCTCAAAAAATGAATGGCAAATCTCGGATAGTGATATCAAGATAATCAATAATGTATCCATGATCAGTTATGCTCAAAATGGCCTTTCCATCATCCTCCCAGCCCCAAACAGCAGAGACCAGTTTGGCATAACGGTGGACTACGGGCATCAGGATATAATAGATTCTTCCGGACAGCTTGTGGGCAGATTCAGAGCCACAGATAACGCCCAAATTTATGGTATGGCCATCAACCCTTTTGAGCTCTATCGTAAGCATATAGGCAATGAGGATCTCATCCTGAATAGCTTCGATCTGGCCCTGGGCGCACAGTTGAACAGGATTGAGATGATTCTCCCCATAATAACCGGAACTGAGGATGCCAAAGGCAACAGCGTAAACATAGGCGCAATAGCCCGAGTGAATCATACTCTTTGGAATATCCTGAAACTGGAAGGGGTTTGCGGTTATTCTCACTTAAACGTCGGCAAAGGTAAGCTCGAATCATGGGATGATTCTACATGGCCGCTCGACCGCTGGGAAAGCATAGGACTAGCCTTTTCCGGAACCCTTAAAGCCGAAGAGTTCACAAAGGATCTGCCTTTCAAACATTTAATCTGGTTTGACGACGCCCTGGCTCTGCGCTATTTCAATACTCAGATGAAAGCACTCGGTCAATACAATACGGACAACGACGGTTACGGCGTGGAAATTGGGCTTTTTGATACCTTCTTCTTCAGATATGGCCACACCGATGATGGGGTTGATAACATAGTTGGCAATACCAGCGGGTGGGGCATCAAGCTGCATTACAAGAATATCGTGGCTTTCAGCTATAATCGCTCGAAATTCCCCTGGGGCAGGGATATGACCCATGAATCCGATGATCTGAGCGTAAACATCGATATCATAAAACTGAGCAAGCTATTTAGATAAAGTATTTAGCGGAATACTGATTTTTGGAGTCCAAGCGCCTTACGGTGTTACATATATATTATCAATCATTTAGGCACTTGGACTTCAAAAATCCTGCTTTCATTTCCGGCCCCAAGAAATCCATTTCATGTGAGTTTAGCTGAAACTGGGATGCCGGCTCATGGGACGCCGAACTCCAGATACCACTTCCCCCAGACTTCCTGTCCGGTAGTCAGATCACAGCCACTATTCCCTTTGTTTTAAACTGAAGTGGATTAAATTATCCATATCCTTACAAGCACAGATCTGGAGGTAAAGATGAAAGAAGTTCTGGCAGAAATGCTCGATTCTACCCGGCTGGAAAACACCGCCGAAGACATAGTAAAACGTTTTGTATATCAACTCAAATTTGAACGGGGTAAAGACCGCTATTCCGCCAGTGCGATCGATTCTTACCTCAGTTTTGCCAGCGTAATCAAGAACATCCTGCTGGACAACTGGCTGCACACTCAGGCTTCGGAATATGCGCTGAACCGCAAACGGGTATATTACATTTCCCTGGAATTTCTGATCGGCCGCAGCTTGAACAACGCCATCCTCAATCTTGACGTGGCCAATGAGGCCAGAACCGCTTTGGAGGCCATAGGTTACGATCTATCTATGCTGAACGATCTAGAGTGGGATGCCGGTTTGGGCAATGGCGGCTTGGGACGGCTCGCAGCCTGCTATCTGGACGCAATGGCCAGCCTCAAGATCCCGGTCTATGGCTATGGCATTCGCTATGAATACGGCATTTTCTTTCAACACATCAAGAACTGCCAGCAGATTGAGACGCCGGACAACTGGCTGCGTTACGGCTCCGTATGGGAAGTTCCCTATCCTCAAAGGATGTACCCGGTGCTTTTTGGCGGAACTGTGGAGGCTACCCTGCGCTCTGATGGCTCTTTATACCGCCGGTGGGTGCCTGCAGAAGCGGTGATGGCCATGGCTTACGACTATCTGATCCCGGGCTATAAAAATGATTATGTGAATACCCTGCGGCTGTTTAGCGCAAAATCCACCCGCGATTTTAACCTGGAATATTTCAACGAAGGTGAATACATCCAGGCCGTGGCGGATAAAAACAATTCCGAGATCATCTCCAAAGTCTTGTATCCCAATGACAACAGCATGCAGGGCAAAGAGCTGCGGCTCAAGCAGGAATACTTCTGCGTTTCCGCCACTCTCAACGATATCCTGCGCCGCTTTCTGAAAAAGACCGATGACTTCCGCCGCCTTCCGGATTTTGCCGCAATTCAGATGAACGACACCCATCCCGCCATCACCATAGCAGAGCTGATGCGCATCCTGGTGGATAACAAAGCTCTGCCCTGGGAAACCGCCTGGGATATCACCCGCAAGACCTGCAATTTTACAAATCACACCATCCTGCCCGAAGCTCTGGAAAAGTGGACCGTAGATCTGATGCAAAAGGTCCTGCCCCGCCATCTGGAAATCATCTATGAGATCAACCATCGCTTTTTGGCCTCCCTCAGCGTGGATACTGAGAGCTTGGAACGTCTCTCGATCATCGAAGAGGGGCCTGTAAAATCCGTGCGCATGGCGAATCTGGCCATTATAGGCTCCAGCCGCGTAAATGGAGTGTCCGAGCTGCATACGCAGATCTTGAAAGACCGGGTATTCAAAGACTTCTACGATCTTCAGCCCGATAAATTTCTGGCCATCACCAATGGCATCACGCCCAGAAGATGGCTGATGCTGTGCAATCCCCGCCTTTCCTCCTTAATAGACAGCGCGATAGGCAAGGCCTGGAGGAAAGACCTGAACCAGCTCTTAAAACTCCGCGACTTGCAAAAAGATCAGGCCTTTTTAAAAGACCTCGCCGCCGTGAAGCTGCAAAACAAAGAGGATTTTGCCCTGTATTGCCAGAAAAAGCTGAATATCGAGCTGAATCCCCATAGTATATTTGATTTCCATGCCAAACGCCTGCACGAGTATAAGCGGCAGCTGCTCAATGCCTTGCACATCATCCACCTGATCTTTGAGATTCGGGATGGCAAAGATATTCATCCGCACAGCTTCTTCTTTGCCGGAAAAGCCGCCCCCGGCTACAAGACAGCCAAGCTCATCATCAGCTTCATCTGCTATCTGGGACAGTATATCCAGCGCGATCCCCAGCTCTCTAAAGTGCTGAATCTGAACTTCCTGCCAAATTATAGCGTTACCCTGGCTCAAGAGCTGATGCCCGCCGCAGAGGTCTCACAGCAGATTTCCCTGGCCGGCACCGAAGCCAGCGGCACCGGAAATATGAAGTTTAGCCTCAATGGCGCCCTCACGGTGGGAACCCTGGATGGAGCCAATATCGAGATCAGAGAAGCCGCTGGAGCCGAAAACTTCTTCCTCTTTGGCATGAAAGCCGATGAGGTGAAAAAGCTCAAATCCTCCGGATACGATCCCGCCGCCCTGGTCCAGGCCGATCCCAGAATAAAGCGCATCATGGATTTCATCGCCTCAGGAGAGCTGAACCCGCTGCAGCCAAAGCAATTTGATCCCCTGTTAGAGCTCTTGATCCAACATGGGGATAACTATTGCCTGATCCAGGATCTGCCGGATTATATCCGGGCGATGACAGACATGGCGCAGACCTACCGCCAGCCCGCGTTCTGGAATCAGATGAGCCTGGCCAATATCTCCGGCATGGGCCCCTTCTCCGCAGATGAAGCGGTGAAAAACTATGCTAAGAAGGTGTGGAATCTGGGTAAAATATAAAGATGATTATGCGCAGTGATTTTTGGAGTCCAAGCCGGCTAAGTAATTTCTTTTGTATTCTCCAATCTTGACGCCGGGTCGGAATTCAAAAATCTTGCTGATACATCATTTGAGTCCCATTGTTACGAAATTTCAGATAGTAACCGTCGATAAGACAAACAGATGAGTCTCAATAGGACGAAGTTTCAGATAGTAGCCGTCAGCCAGACAATAGGTTGAGTCCTGTAGGGACGACATATTGCATGAAACAATAATTAACATCATTTGCGGAAGAAAAATCCATTTCATTTGTGTTCAGGTAGCAAGCCATTGTGTCACCACTGTTTTGCTATCTGAAATGCCGTCCCTACAGGACTCAACTCCTTACCTGGCAAATGGTTTGCTATCTGAAATGCCGTCCCTACAGGACTCAACTCCTTACCTGGCAAATGGTTTGCTATCTGAAATGCCGTCCCTACAGGACTCAACTCCTTGCCTGGCAAATGGTTTGCTATCTGAAATGCCGTCCCTACAGGACTCAACTCCTTACCTGGCAAATGGTTTGCTATCTGAAATGCCGTCCCTACAGGACTCAACTCCTTGCCTGGCAATTGGACTGCTATCTGAAATGCCGTCCCTACAGGACTCAGCAGCATACTCAGCGCCTTACACATGAACTTGCGGCCAACTCGTTTTTAACTCGAGCTGACTCGAAGCCTCGAGTGGACTCGAGTTGAAAACGAATTAAAAGCAAATTGAAGGCAAGAGTGCAGATGCTGGATTGCAGGCGTCTCGCCTGCAGGGCACGGGAGCTGTTCTTTTTCCAAGGCCTCGGCCTTGCCGGATGCGGTTAACGAGACATAAAAAATAGTCCCCCCAAAAAACCTGATAAGCAATAACTTAAGAATTCCAAACCCCGACATTTTACAAAAAAAACTTGACCTGGATTAGCAGTCACAGACTTGGTGAAAAAATGAATTTGGTCGTCTGATCTTAGATAGAATGTGGGTTACGAGGGCTAAATGCAGTTATAGGTGAATCTGAGAAACAAGCTCCCGGTAATCAATCGGGATTTGAGGATCTGCATCACAACAACGAATCATAGGAGATAGATAGACATGAAACACCTTTTTCTTACCTCTTTACTCGTTCTGCTGAGCTTTTCCACCTTTGCCCAGGATGCCGGGGAAATCCAAAGCATAAACGAATACCTGGAAAGCACCGTAAAATACTCCAACCGGCTTCTGGTAGATAGTAGCGTTCAATCCGTAATCAATTCGGAAATCATGATGGCCGAGCTGGCCGTAAATACCGGCGATAAATATTATGACAGGCAGATTATCTCGTCATTTTTCCTGAAGGTTGACGGCAGCCTGGTTCCCTTCGAATCCAATAGTTTGCTGCTGAGCTCTCCGGAGCTTATCAAGCTGCTAAAAGATAGCAAGTTCAAGCTCAAGACAGAAGCCGATGCCATCGCCATGCAGACCCTTTTGAGCCTGGTTGATAACCAAAAGAACCTCGGCTATTTCGAGGAAGAAGGTAGCTATTATTTTGTCCGGGATGAGTTTTTTGATGACATCACCGCCTATGAGATAGTAACGGATAAGAAAGCAAGGGTAGTATCTATAATGCAGCATCTCGATCTCAAAAAAGAAGTGCCGGAAAGCTTGCTGGCGGCAGAGAAAGAAGAGGACTACGGCACACTCCAAAATACCGTGAGCCAGGCAGACAGCATCTGGACTCACAATTATCTGTCTGAAAAAGCCAACTATACTTTTAGCCCTCAAAAACTGGATTTACCCCTTGAGAGCTCCCCAGCCCTGGCAGAGATTTATCACTGCGAGCTTAAGTGCACCGAAATCTATGCTGACGGCACAGAAGGCTCCAGCTTGTATTACTTTATGCTGATTCATCATGACGGGAAATATGAGGTATTTCAAAACGAAGAAGAGCTTACTGTGTCAGAGCTTTTTACCGAAAGCATCCTAAAATCGATGAAAATCAATAGCGAGGAAGGTGCCAGGGCTTTTGAGGATCTGATAGACCTTTTAAATCCGGTGGATAAGGCCTTTAGGCTCCTCAAAAAGTTTTACCAGCAAGATGGCATTTGGTTCTTCTTGCGAGATACCAGATTTGATGATACCTACGGCTATATGGTAAAAACTGATGAAGCCGGAGCTATCCAGTATGTGGAATATTCTGCCATCACGGATACAGATATACTCCGCTTCAAAATGAAAGCCGATGATTTTGTGGTGGATTACAAGTTTGAACTCGTTAGCCCGGCTACAAATAAAGTTACGGTTAAACAAGGCGAGGGCCTGAGTGTGGAAATCAGCTTTGATGCCGACATGGTGAATGCCAAAGGCTGCTGGATAGCGACAAGATTTGATGGTCACGATTCAGGGTTCTACGCATCCACGAGTATGGAATCCCCCTTTACAGATGGATTAACCGGTGGAGCTTTAGAAAACCCACACCATACTTTAGAGTATTTTTTAGTGAAAAGCGGTGCGGAAGGTGTCGAAGATGCTTTGGCAACGATAAGGCTTGAGATAACGGTGGAGTAGGTTTAGCTGGCTGGCCGGCCGCTGGACCCACGGCGTCTCGCCTGCAGAGCACGGGATGTGCTCATTTTCAAGGCCCCTGGCCTTGCTGGACGCGAGACGCATCCAATCCAGCGTTTAGCTGCCCTCTGAAGCTTCGAACTCCAAACCATCGCAGCCGGAGGATGCTATTCCTCCGCATTTATCTTCTGCGTCTATCCCTATGGTCATTACTTTTCAAAACAAATTGTCTGCCAATAAATAGATTTCGGAGCTATAGGCAAGCTCCGGTACCAGCCGTTCCTCCGCAAAGATATTCTCCTCCTTGTGAAAGACATTTGAAATGCAAAGCCCAGTCCAGCTCCGGAGCCTGCAAATGCACAAAGATTGTCTCTGCGCTGTAAAAGGCAATTGAACCCCTCCTTAAAAGACATTTGAACCCCTCCTTAAAAGACATTTGAACCTTCCTTAAAAGACACTTGAACCTTCCTTAAAAGACTTTAGGTGCCGGTTTTAACCGGCACACCCCAAAGCAGCTATCCGGACAAGACTTTTCCCTGGCCTTTGAAGGCCAGGCACACGGGCCTGTCTTTTTATGTTTACGATAGACTGCACAGGCGCATTACGATTTCAGCAACCCATCTGATTATAGGGGGGTCTGAAAGGTTTAGAAGGTTTAGAGGGTTTAGAAGGTTTTGAGGGTTGAGGATCAAATTCCGTCTTTTTCGCTGCCAAAGCAGGCCCGCTCTGGGGAATGGAAAATATAGCTGCGGGTGCCCCGCCTTCAAAGGCGGGGGGAAAGTCTTGTCGCCCGTGTCCGAAACCGTCCTGGCAGTTAAAACTGCCAGCTAAAGTTTTTTAAGGGGGGTGGTAGTTCAGATAGCAAAGTTCCTCCAGTCCAATATTTAGGCTTGCCAGAATCGCCAAGTTGATTACACTATAACTGTGAATCATCCAGAGTGCCTGCCCACTATGACAGATGGGGACGGTTTAGGGAGGCAGGAAGCCCGCGAACTCCATAGGGAAGCAATAAAGCTTCCCTATTTTTTATACATCAGGATCCCTGATCTAAGGCTGTTTGCATACCCGTCTTTAGATGGCAAAATATTGAAATACTCTAAGGTGTTTGAGTCGTTTATCTCTGCCATTATGATGAGGTTATCCTTGAATCGCTTAATGTAATAGCATCGCTTGCTTCGTGGGTTAAACCATTTTTCAAGCGGCTTGGCGAGAGTCCCCTCTAATTCCGGTAGATACCTTAGCCTCCCTTTGAGATCTGCGAGAGAATTGCCCATCAGTTTAACCGCCTTGGATGAGTCAAGGAAGACAGGGGTTAGATTGGCGTCTAAAAATATGCGGTCACCAAGGAAATCGCTGTACAGTTTGATGGCTTGATCGCGGGTTAGATTGTCGATATTTAACAGCTTGGCAGTGTTTTGGGGGCAGGAGGCCAAGTTTGGCAAACCAGCTTCCTGCCAATTTGTACTAACAGCATTAATCGCGTTTGTGTATAGGGCATTTGTTTTCCCAGGGTTATTATGAAAAGTCGGGTCCAACACCAGCGGTTGCTCTGCCAGTCTGGGCATCGGTTCATCCGGAAGCTCTGAAGCCATCAATTGCTCTGTAAAGCACCTGCAATTCCAGCCATTGGGCGGCATATAGGTATCCCAGAAGGGATCATCCACGGGGTAGATCAGTCCGTCCAGGATGCTGTGTTCATCTCTCACCTTGTCATCTTGCACAAGCTCACCTGCGCCGAAATTGATGGCATTGAGCTAAGTTGCGATGTTTAAACCTATTATAGTATTACGGGACAGGGTGTTTGGAAAAGAGGGTGAGGAGGGTAAAGTGTTAAAAATGAATAAGATGAGATAATATTGAAGGTTTGGAAAAAATTGGAGATTTTGGGGGTTGGTTCGACAGGGTGTTTGGAAATTGCGACAAGAGGTTTGGAAAAGATACGGGTGGAGAATGATGGCTGTAATGAGGGAGTTGTGTTGCGAAAGAATAAATTATTTTGAGGTTTCCTTTAGTGATTTGAGGATGGCTTCAATGAGGAATCGGCGTGGTTTGAGTTCATTGTATTTCATTTTACGAGCGATAGCCCAGGCGAGTGAGTGGTAGCGATCGGCGAGCTCTTGTTGTTTTTGAGAGAGTTTTGCTCTTGAATTGAGGTGAACGGAGAGCTTTACACCTGGGGCAGTGTGCGAGAGCAGGCGTTTTTTTCGAGCCCACTCTTCGATGGGTGCAATTGGAGGCATTTTGCCGGCTTTTCTGCCCTCGTGGACGTATTGGGCATGGGGTGCGATCTCTTCATCTGCAAAGACGTCTATAGTTAGTTTTTGCGGGTCTACCTTAGTTTTGATGGCTCGTCTGAGCTTTCCCCAGGCTACGATCTTATCCCGGTCTATGATCGCGATAGCGTTTACTTCTATGCGATTGGCGAGATCGTTCAGGATGGCGGTTACATGCTGTTTAGGATTATTCATGATAAGCTCTTCCGGAGATTTCGATTTCGTGAGAGATGGGGTCGTAGGAAAGTTCCAAGGGACGGATATGGTAGTGATCGAAGACAGCTATTGAGTTCAGAAGCTCGTAGGGATGGGACAGCCCCAGGGAGGAGTAGTCTTCACTATAGAGGTGGGTATTTAGGCGCGCATCGAAGGGGGAGGCTTCCAGAGTGAGACGATAATGCTTACTGATGGCATCCAGGACAGCCTGGGAAGCGACGGCAACGGGCGTAAGCTCCGGAGCAGAAGTATCAGCAGTATCAAGCTCAAACTCGATAGGATCGGCGAAGTATGCCACCGGGAGTTCATCATCCTGGCGGTTTTTGATGTAGAAGGAGTAGTTATCTACGGTTATTACAGCGTTTGCGACGCGGAGAAGCTCGCCCAGGAGGTCTTTGGCTTTGTATTCTCCGGGAACGATTTCGATGCTTTCCAGGGTCGCCGGACCAGAATAGTAGGCAGTGGATCCGGAGATTCGATATTCTGCAGATAAAGACACTTGACTCAGAAGATCCGGAGGGTTGGGATTATCCCATGGCTCGGCATAATAACCTTCATTGTGTTCATCATTGTGTTCATCATTCTCTTCTACGAGGGATATGCTACCCATGGTGACAAGGTATTTGCGGTAGCGGAGGTGTTGGAACCATGTGTAGGGATTCCCAGCCCGATGGCTGTATTGCCAAAAAATGAGATAGATGTTATGGTTATCAACTTCAAAACCATACCGGATAGTATGAGAAGTGCCCGGAGCAGACTGATATCTGATCGAGTTTGAATCCAGTAACACATGATCCACCAGGGTAAAGGGCAGCCATTTTGATTGATCGTATGGTAAGTGGGCATACTGGTAGTTAATGGGCCCAATACAGAGAATCAAGCGCAGAACATCGGCATTGGTGTAGCTATCGGTATCTGGTTCACCATTCATTGCCAGGGGATGGATGATAGAGCCGATAATGGAGGGGATAGTAGCCACCGGATTGATGTATTGATCGGTAAGATTGATGAGCCGATCGGAAGCAAGCTGGAGGATGAGCCCCAGGTAGTCCAAGAGTTCCAGTTCCACCGTCTTCGCGGAAAGTGAGAGATATTCCACCGAGAAGGATGATTCCGGCAGGACACCTGTGTAGATGAGGCTATTGGCATCGTCGTAGATGAAGGCGGCAAAGGTATGGAATCCGGCTTTGATCTCGCGCAGAGAGCCCACCAGGATGGACTCAAGAGTGTCATCCATGAGCAGTTTAACCTTGGCAGAGCGGGCTTCCTGGCTCCAGTAATCGATACCGGAAAGACTGAGCGGATCGAGCTCCAGCTCCAGGAGGGAGTCGGATTGGTAGAGGATGGTGGTGATGCGCTTTATTATGAGTTTCATGATGTTATCCTTTATCAAGCGTCAAGATGACGCTTCTACCTTGGCGGCTTCGAGTTCCTGGCGGTGCCGGATGCATTTGATGTAGCTATTAAAGACATTGTAATCGAACCAATCGGCATAACGCTCGAGGACTATCTTATCCACGGCGAGGATGCGCTGTTTGAAGGCTTCGGGGATGGTATCCCATTCTTCTTCCATACCAAGGCGGTTGAACATTTCCAGTTCGTCTGTAGAATCATCGTCTTCGAAGTAATCGATGATGTATTCATATTGTCTTACATCTATATCAGTGGTCATTCTTGACACTCCTTTTGAAACATATTGATCTGATAACATCATAACCTTCCCGTGAACATTTGGATCAAGATTTTGCATGATCTTTTCGATCTGTTTGGGATGAAAAGTTTTAAGGCATTTCTTGTCAAGGCTAAAAACGGCAAAATCATGATACTGGGATCCCCTCAATTCTCTAACCCTGGGATCCCAGACATAGAGATTGAGCGTGCGATCGCGGGCAGAGATGGCGAGTCCCATCTGTTTGAGTGGATTCCTTAGCAGATCAGAGACCTTAGCCATGTATTCGACCTGAGTAGAGACCCCGAGATCGCTTTTGTGCTTTGCCAGGTGTTCAAAGAGCTTATCGCGGGAAGCGTATTCATAGTTCATTACCC
>Ga0265293_10004545_pt1 | contig 24345 bp, 21 predicted proteins | sample Munlanlewell138R_FD_192505 | JGI IMG/M metagenome (GOLD analysis project Ga0265293, IMG submission 192505) | Leachate microbial communities from a municipal landfill in Southern Ontario, Canada - Leachate well 138R | ecosystem: Engineered > Solid waste > Landfill > Unclassified | place: Canada...
CTTCTTGCATATCGATCACCATGACTAATGATCGACCACTTAAAGCCAAACCGCGAACGCTTCAGACTCATCTCATGTTGGAAACGCGAGACCTCGCTCAGACTCATGTCATATTGGAAAAGACTGGAATTTGACTAATCATGCTGAATTTGATGAAATAACTGGCTTTCCCGGATTTTTGCCACCCATTTCTGGATTCTCCATGAAACGCACTTACCAACCTTCAGTCACTCGCCGCAAGCGCACCCACGGCTTTCTGGTACGCATGAAAACCCGTGGCGGGCGTGCGGTCATCAACGCGCGCCGTGCCAAGGGCCGCAAGCGTTTGGCTGTCTAGGCCGGGCAGTTCAGGCTGCGGTGCCTGATCATTGATTGCACCCGGCCTGAATGCACCGCCTGGCGGCGCCAGGCTCTACCGATTCATGCGTGCCACCTTTGATCCGGCGGCGCGCCTGCACCGCCCCTCGGAATACGCCCGGGCCATGAAAGGCCGGCGTATCGCCAGAGGGGCTTTGTTCGTGCTCAGGGCAAGCCTGCACAGGCCTGCGAACGAAACCGGAAATGAAACAGCGGTGCCGGCTGCGGCACAGGCCCGTCTGGGCATGATTGTGGCCAAACGCTTTGCGCCGCTTGCCGTGAGCCGCAATGCCATCAAGCGGGTGCTGCGTGACGCCTTCCGCCACCGGCGCCATCGTCTGCCTGCGGGTGATTATGTCTTTCGTCTGCACGCCCCGATAGGCGACACCAGCCTCAGCCGGCTCAAGCGGCGCGTACGCGCCGAAGCCGATCAGCTGCTTGAAAGGGCCACAGCTGAGGCCACAGCAAGGACCACAACAGGGGCCGCGCCATGATCAAGGCATTATTCATTGCCCCCATCCGCTTTTACCGGTATTTCATCAGCCCCTGGATGGCCTGGAACTGCCGCTTCACGCCCAGCTGTTCAGTGTACGCCATCGAAGCCATTGAAAAACACGGCGTACCCAGGGGCCTGTGGCTGGCAGTCCGGCGCCTGGCGCGCTGCCAACCCTGGGCCCATGGCGGCCATGACCCCGTACCCGAACCCGACCCTCCCGCACGCCGGCTGGGTTAAACTGATCGGCTTTTGGCCGGCATCAACTTGAATCAGGCGCCATGGATATCCGACGCACCCTCCTCTGGATGATCTTTTCCTTCTCGCTGTTGTTGCTGTGGAACAACTGGCAGACGCATCAGGGCAAGCCCTCGATGTTCGCCGGTACCGGCCAGAGCCAGACCCGCGAAGAGGCGCCCGCCACAACTGCGGGCACGGGTTCTGGCGATGCCAGCGTTCCCAGTACGCCGGCAGTGGCGGCAGCACCGGCCGCCGGTGCGCCCGGCGATGTCGCGCAGGTTCCGGGGGTCGCCGGAGACGACCGGCCGGCATCGGAAATCATCACCGCCGACACGCAGCGCTTCAGCCTGGGTTTCGATACCCTGGGCGCACAGCTGATAAAAGTCGAACTGCACGATTACACCGCGCCCGGCACGCCGGATGAACCCATGGTGCTGCTCGATCGCAACGCCCATTACACCTATGTGGCCCAGTCGGGTGTGGTCGGGGCGCCGGCAGGCCGGAACTGGCCCACGCACCTGAGCCCCTTCGAGCTGGTGGCCAACGGCAGAAGTGCCGATGGCAAGACCCGCAATATCGTGTTCCAGGCGGAAAGCGATGGACTGAGAGTCACCAAGACTTTTGCAGTCAATGACGAGGAATACATCGTCCGCGTCAGCCATGCGCTCACCAACCTGGGCGACGAACCCGTCTCGCCCGCGATCTACCTGCAGCTCACACGCGATGACAGCGATCCCGGCGAAGCGTCCACCTTCTATCGCACCTTTACCGGTCCGGCGCTGTATTCCGAACAAGACAAGTACCAGAAGGTGAAGTTTTCCGATGTCGATAAAGGCAAGGCCCGCTACACGCAGCAGGCCGACAATGGCTGGATCGGCATGGTGCAGCATTATTTTGCTTCAGCCTGGGTTCCCGGCCAGGGTGAGCAGCGTACGAACGAAGTCCTGCGCCTGGACGAACATCTCTACGCCATTCGTGCCATACAGCATCTGGGTGCCATCGCTGCAGGCGACAGCCTGACCACCGAAGCCCGCCTGTGGGTGGGGCCGCAGGACCAGAAAGCCATGAGTGCCCTGGCGCCCGGACTTGAACTGGTCGTGGACTATGGCTGGCTCACCATCATCGCCAAGCCGGTATTCAAGCTCATGACGTGGATCCACAGCATGATCGGTAACTGGGGCTGGACCATCGTCGTCCTCACCCTGCTGATCAAGGCCGTCTTCTATCCGCTTTCGGCAGCCAGCTATCGCTCCATGGCCAAGATGAAACTGGTGGGCCCGCGCCTGAAGAACCTGCGCGAACAGTATGGCGATGATCGTGCCAAGCTGAATGCCGCCATGATGGAGATGTATCGCACCGAGAAGATCAACCCGTTGGGCGGCTGCCTGCCCATGCTGGTGCAGATTCCCGTCTTCATTGCACTGTACTGGGTCTTGCTGGGCAGCGTCGAGATGCGCGGCGCACCATGGGTGGGCTGGATCACCGACCTGTCGGTGCGCGACCCCTGGTTCATCCTGCCGGCCTTCATGATGGCCACCATGTTCCTGCAGATCAAGCTCAATCCTACGCCGCCCGATCCCATGCAGGCCCGCATCATGATGGTGATGCCGCTGGTATTCGGGGGGATGATGTTCTTCTTCCCCGCCGGACTGGTGCTGTACTGGTGCGTGAACAACGCGATATCCATCATTCAGCAGCGCTACATCATGCATCGCATCGACAAGGAGGCCGCGGCGGCCAAGGCCTGACGACATCCCGGTCTGATTAGCAATAAGCTATCGCCACATTAGGAACAATCAATTTTACCTTTGACATCCCTTTGTCTACACTGATTGAAAGCGCGTCTTTCTTCTTCTTACAAACCAGGGGGATTCCAATGAAAAAACTCACGACAGCTGCCGGCGCTCCCGTCGTCGACAACCAGAACTCGATGACGGCCGGCCTGCGCGGTCCCGTACTGTTGCAGGACGTCTGGCTGCTGGAAAAACAGGCCCACTTCAATCGCGAAGTGATCCCGGAGCGCCGCATGCACGCCAAGGGTGCGGGTGCCTTCGGCACTTTCACGGTCACGCACGACATCACGCAGTACACCCGTGCCGATCTGTTTTCGGAAGTCGGCAAGCAAACGCCCGTGCTGATGCGGTTTTCCACCGTTGCCGGTGAACGCGGCGCGGCCGACGCCGAGCGCGATATCCGCGGTGTGGCGATCAAGTTCTACACCGAACAGGGCAACTGGGACCTGGTCGGCAACAATACACCGGTTTTCTTCTTTCGCGATCCGCTCAAGTTCCCGGACCTGAACCATGCCGTCAAGCGTGACCCGCGCACCGGCATGCGCAGTGCGCAGAACAACTGGGAATTCTGGACCGGACTGCCCGAGGCCCTGCACCAGGTCACCATCATCATGAGCGACCGGGGCATTCCCCTGGGCTTTCGCAACATGCACCTGTTCGGCAGCCATACTTTCAGCTTCATCAATGCCGACAATGAACGCTTCTGGGTCAAGTTCACCTTCAAGACGCAGCAAGGTATCAAGAACCTCACCGACGCCGAGGCCGCCGAAGTCGTGGGCCGCGATCGCGAAAGCTCGCAGCGCGACCTGTTCGATGCCATCGAGAAAGGTGACTTCCCGCGCTGGACGGCCTATGTGCAGATCATGCCGGAAAAAGATGCCGACACCTACCACCTGAACCCTTTCGATCTGACCAAGGTGTGGCCGCATGGCGACTATCCGCTGATCGAATACGGTGTGCTCGAACTGAACCGCAACCCGGAAAACTTCTTCGCCGAAATCGAACAGGCGGCCTTCGCGCCTGCAAATGTGGTTCCCGGCATCGGCTTCTCGCCCGACCGCATGCTGCAGGCGCGCCTGTTCTCCTATGGCGACGCGCAGCGCTATCGTCTGGGCATCAACCACCACCAGATTCCCGTGAATGCACCGAAATGCCCGTTCCACAGCTATCACCGGGACGGCATGATGCGTGTCGACGGCAACCATGGACGCATCACCGCCAATGAGCCCAATGCCCAGGGTCAGTGGCAGGAGCAGCCCGAGTTCCGCGAGCCGCCGCTGAAGATCAACGGCAATGCGGACCACTGGGATCATCGTGTGGACACGGACTACTTCAGCCAGACTGCGGCGCTGTTCAAGCTGATGAGCGATGAGCAGAAGCAGGCCCTGTTCGAGAACACGGCACGCAATATCCGCGGCGTCTCGCAGGACATCCAGCAGAAGCACATCGACCACTGCACCCAGGCCGACCCGGCCTACGGCGCAAGCGTTGCGGCGGCAATCAAGGCCCTGGGCTGACACCAGCCCGTGCCCGGGGGCGGGCTATACTGATTTCGCCATGATGATGCCCGCCCACGACACACCCGCCATTGCAGCCATCGCCACGGCCCCCGGTCGTGGCGGCATTGGCGTTGTACGCGTGTCCGGCCCGGATCTGCAGCCGCTGATGCACGCCCTTTTCGGGCATAGCCTGCACCCCCGGCACGCCCACTACCTTCCGTTCAACGATGATCAGGGGCGCGCCATCGACATGGGCATCGCGCTCTACTTCAAGGCCCCCCATTCCTACACCGGCGAAGACGTGCTTGAGCTGCAGGGCCATGGCGGACCCGCCGTGCTGCGTCGCGTCCTCGAGCGCTGTCTGGAACTCGGTGCCGCCACTGGCATGCGCCATGCCGAGCCCGGTGAATTCACGCAGAGAGCCTTTCTGAACGATCGCCTGGATCTGGCCCAGGCCGAAGCCGTCGCCGACCTGATCGAGGCCTCGTCCGAAGCGGCGGCGCGCAGTGCCATGGCATCGCTGAGCGGCAGCTTTTCCACCAGCATCAACACCCTGGGCGATGACATCATCCACTTGCGCATGCTGGTGGAAGCCACACTGGACTTTCCGGAGGAAGAGATCGACTTCCTGGAAAAGTATCAGGCGGCACAACATCTGCAAGGCCTGCAGACGCGCATTACCGAGCTGGTGCGCCAGGCCCGCCAGGGCATGATTCTGCGTGAAGGCCTGCATGTCGTGCTGGCAGGCCAGCCCAATGTGGGCAAGTCCAGCCTGCTGAACGCCCTGGCCGGCGACGACATCGCCATCGTTACCCCTGTTGCCGGCACCACACGCGACCGTGTGGTGCAGCAGATCCATCTGGACGGTGTACCACTATACATTGTAGATACTGCCGGATTGCGCGAAACCACCGATGAAGTGGAAAGCATCGGCATTGCGCGCAGCTGGGCCGAGATCGAAAAGGCCGATGTCATCGTACACCTGCAGGATATCCGCCGGCCCGGTGACGTACTGGATACCGCCATCACGCAACGCCTGCCTGCACACACGCCGGTACTCACCGTCTACAACAAGCGCGATCTGCTCGAACAGCTGCCCGACGCCCTGCCCGGCAGGACCGAAGGCCGGGACAAGGTGCTGGCCATCTCGGCACGGACCGGCGAAGGCCTGGATGCCCTGCGACGCAGCCTGCTCGACATCGCCGGCTGGCAACCCGCTTCGGAAAGCCCCTGGCTGGCCCGCCGGCGCCACCTGGACGCACTCCAGGCGGCCGACGAACATCTGGCACTGGCCGCAGGGCATGCCGCCCATGAGGATCAGGTGCTCGACCTGTTTGCCGAGGAATTGCGTCTGGCCCATGAAGCACTGGGCAGTATCACCGGACGCTTCACCAGCGATGACCTGCTGGGCGAGATCTTCTCGAGCTTTTGTATCGGGAAGTGAGGGAGGGTCCATGTCTCTCACAGATACCGCACTCAAGGTGCTCAAACCAAAGGATGCCTCTTACCTCGTCAGCGACGATCGCGGGCTGTACGTCGAAGTGCTGCCGAGTGGCAGCATCGTCTGGCGTTATCGCTATCGGCTGGATGGCAAACCGGAAAAAAATCACACTCGGCAATTACCCGACCCTTACCCTGAAGAACGCCCACCTGAAGCGGGACGAGGCGGCGCATCTGGTGGCGCTGGGCCAGTCTCCAGCGCAGAAAAAGCAGCAAGAGAAAGTGGCCGGTGCAGAAGACGCCTCCATGGCCGATTTCGCCGAACGCTTCTTCAAGGACATCCGGTCACGCGACCGCAAGGACGTGACCATGCCCCGCCGCTACCTGGAAAAAGACATCCTGCCTCACATCGGTCGCAAGCCGGTCCGGGACATTACTGCTGAGGACGTGCGCAGCGGCAGGAACTAGGCTTCGACGCTGCTGCAGGCCAACCCGGCGATGACCCTACCAATGCGCCACGTCTACCACGCCGCCGCCCGCGAGGGAGATGTTGCAGGCATGGGCGGATTACATTGATGGGTTGGCGCCGTCGGCCAATTTGGTGGTGTGAGTCCGTCCGGGGTGCTGGTGGCCTTTTCCCTTTTTAGGTAGTGCCGTTGCCCCTTGGTTGCCATTCCCTTGTCTCGGCCTTTTCCTTTGTAGCAGCCATTTATGATCGACGATGATTATCAGATACTGATATGATTGTAAATTAACGTGTCATTGGATTTGCGATCATGAAGCGCTGCATTGTGGGTATCCGACAGCCAGAAGGCTCGCCACCGAAGGGAAGCGAAACGCCCAGTATTTGGTTTCCGTCCCTGGCATCACTGGCAGCGGTGCTGTCGGACGACAACCGCCGCCTGCTGCGCCTGATCCACGACAAACAACCCAAGTCACTGACGGAATTGGCCGAACTCAGCGGCCGCAAGGTGCCGAACCTGTCCCGCACTCTGAGAATGATGGCCGATTACGGCCTGGTGTCGTTGCAGCGCAATGTTCGGGATGTTCAGCCGACTGCGCTGGCGACGGAGTTTCTGGTGGTGCTGGATTGATGGCTACGAATAAGAGAGGGAATGCAATGGCACGGATGTGGATGGTGCGAGGCGAAGGCGGAAGCTTGTATGACGCCTTTCGAGAGCGTGGCGTGGCGGCTGTAGGCTGGAACCAATTGGCAGCCCACGCTAAACCCGGTGTCGGGCGCAAGCAGTTGATCGCCCTGTACCGATCCGCCGAGCCCCAGGTAAAGCAAGGCACGGTGGTGTCGGGCGCATCCCAGGTCTGGCGCTTCGTCAACGACATTCAGGATGGTGATTGGATCGTCACCTATTCGCCAGCCAATCGCTTGTACTCGATCGGCAAGGTCACGGGGCCAGCCGAACACCACCCTGAGTGGGCCGAACAAGGCATGCCACTGGCACGCAAGGTGCAGTGGCAAACGCAGGAATTGCCACGCGACAGCTTGGGCACCAGCACAAAGAACAGCCTGGGTTCGACCCTGACCCTGTTCGAGGTACCGTCCAGCGCGGCAGCCGAAGTGCTGGCGGCGCTGAAGGGTAAACCAGCTCCAGCCGTGGAAGATGAAGCCGAGGAAGTCATCGCCGATCCACTGGCTGACATAGAGTCCCAGGCGCTGGAACGCATCAAGGATCGGGTCAACGAACTCGACTGGGACGACATGCAGCAGTTGGTCGCCGGCATCTTGCGAGCCATGGGCTACAAGACCCAGGTTTCGCCCCCGGGAGCAGATCGGGGCAAGGACATCGTCGCCTCGCCAGACGGCTTCGGCTTCGAACACCCGCGCATCGTCGTGGAGGTCAAGCACCGCAAAGGGCAGATGGGCAGTCAGGAAATCCGCAGCTTCCTCGGCGGTCGCCACAAGGATGATCGTGGGCTATATGTCAGCACTGGCGGCTTCACCAAGGACGCCCAGTACGAAGCAGATCGAGCATCCATCCCGCTGGCAATGTGGACGCTGGATCATGTGGTGCGCGCGCTGATCGAGCACTATGACGCCACCGATGCCGAAACCAAACGAATCGTGCCACTGAAGCGGCTGTACTGGCCTGCCTGACGCCAGAGGAATAGCAAGTGACTTCCACAGAACAACAGATCGAACAATTCATCGGCACATTGGTTTCCCTTGGCGGCAGCGCGGGTAATCAGCGCTTGCTTGAAGCGCTGGGCTGGCAGGACAGCATCTACCAACGCGTCAAGCAGCAACTGATCGACGACGGCCGCATCCGCCCTGGACGCGGGCGCGGCGGCTCGGTTGTCTTAGCTGAGAACGTTGCATCCTTACCCAAACCTGTCACCGAATCATCAGCAGCCATTAAGCGGCAAGCTAACGAGACCCGCAAGGAAGACAAGCATGACGCAATACGGGACAAAGACATGAGACCCATCGAACAACAGTTCTTCAACGACCTGGAAAAGAAGCTCTGGACCGCTGCCGACAAGCTGCGCTCCAACCTCGACGCTGCCGTGTACAAACACGTCGTGCTCGGGCTGATCTTCCTCAAGTATGTTTCAGATGCCTTCGAAGAGCGGCAACGGGAACTGCGCGAACAGTTCACCAATCCGGAGCATGACTACTACATGGACCCGGACGAATATGGCGGCGCAGATACCCAGGAGTACGAAGACAACATCGCCGCCGAACTGGAAGTGCGCGACTACTACACCGAGAAGAACGTGTTCTGGGTGCCGGTAGAAGCCCGTTGGCAAACCCTGCGCGACTGCGCGCAACTGCCACCGAAGGCGGCGTTGCCGTGGAACAAGCCCGGCAAGGACGAGCCGGAAGAAATGCGCTCGGTCGGCTGGCTGATCGACAACGCCATGGAAGCCGTCGAGCGTGAGAACGCCCGCCTGAAGAACGTGCTCAACAAAGACTTCGCCCGCGTGCAGCTCGATTCCAGCAAACTGGCCGGATTGATCAGCCACTTTTCGAATACTGATTTCAGTGCGAAGGAATACAAGGGCCAGCCGCTGGACCTGAAATCCAAGGATATCCTCGGCCACGTCTACGAATACTTCCTCGGCCAGTTCGCCCTGGCCGAAGGCAAGAAGGGCGGCCAGTACTACACACCCAAGAGCATCGTCACCCTGATCGTGGAAATGCTCCAGCCGTTCAAGGGCCGCGTCTATGACCCGGCCATGGGCTCCGGCGGCTTCTTCGTGCAAAGCGAGGAGTTCATCGAACAGCACGGCGGTAAGGCCGCCAATGGCAAGAGCGGGCAGATCAGCGTCTACGGGCAGGAGAGCAACCCCACCACCTGGCGGCTGGCCGCGATGAACATGGCCATCCGCGGCATCGACTTCAACTTCGGCGGTGGCCCGGCCGATACCTTGCTCAACGACCTGCACCCGGACCTGCGCGCCGACTATGTGATGGCCAACCCGCCCTTCAACATGAAGGAATGGTGGAACGAAAAACTGGCGGGCGACCCACGCTGGATCGCCGGCACGCCGCCACAAGGCAACGCCAACTTCGCCTGGTTGCAGCACATGCTCTGGCACCTGGCGCCCACCGGCAGCATGGCGCTGCTGCTGGCCAACGGTTCGATGAGCTCCAACACCAACAACGAAGGTGAAATCCGCAGGCGGTTGATCGAGGACGATTACGTGGAGTGCATGGTCGCGCTGCCCGGCCAGTTGTTCACCAACACCCAGATTCCAGCCTGCATCTGGTTTCTGACCCGCGACAAGCAGAACGGCTTTGCGTTGGACAAGAAGAAGCGCGACCGACGCGGCGAATTCCTGTTCATCGACGCCCGCCAGATGGGCTACATGAAAGACCGCGTGCTGCGCGACTTCACCCCGGACGATATCCAGAAAATCGCCGATACCTTCCATGCCTGGCAGCAGGGTGAGGGATACGAGGATGTACCCGGCTTCTGCCATTCCGCGAAGCTGGAAGATGTGCGCAAGCATGAGCACGTGCTCACGCCGGGGCGCTATGTGGGCGCAGCAGAGCAGGAAGACGACGGCGAACCCTTTACCGACAAGATGCAGCGGCTGACCGCGCAACTGGCGAAGCAGTTTGCGGAGAGTGCGAAGCTGGAAGCGGAGATCAAGAAGAATTTGGCGGGGTTGGGTTATGGCTGGTAAGTGGCCCTACAAACGAGTTGAAGAAATTGCCCTGAAGGTTGCAATGGGGCCATTTGGCTCATCAATTAAAGTTGACACATTCACAGATACGGGTATTCCCATAATCAGTGGGCAGCACCTGCGTGAAGCAGAACTAACAGATAGTGAGTTCAATTTCATTACGGAAGAACACGCTGACTCTCTTAAAAATGCCAATGTCCAAAGGGGAGATGTGATTTTTACCCATGCTGGAAATATTGGGCAGGTGGCGTTTATTTCGAATCATTCAAAATATCAGAGATATATTATCTCGCAGCGGCAGTTCTATTTACGCTGTGATACCAGTCTTATTCTCCCGGAGTTTGTTGTCTACTATTTCAAAAGTCCTGAAGGGCAGCACAAACTTCTTGCCAACGCTAACCAGGTTGGTGTGCCATCAATCGCACGTCCCTCGTCATACCTGAAAACAATCGAAGTTCCCGTTCCCTCAATCGAAGAGCAGCAAATTGTCGTCCGAAACATCAAGACGCTTGATGCCAAGATTCGCGCGAACCGCCGCATCAACCAAACCCTCGAAGCCATGGCGCAAGCCATCTTCAAATCCTGGTTTGTCGCTTTCGACCCGGTCAAGGCCAAGATCGCCGTCATCGAACAAGACCAAGATCCGCTACGCGCCGCCATGCGCGCCATCAGCGGCAAAACCGACGCCGAACTCGACCAGATGCCCCGCGAGCACCACGACCAATTCGCCACCACCGCCGCGCTGTTTCCAGAAGCCATGGAAGATTCGGAGTTAGGAGATATTCCAAAGGGATGGACTCACGGGGTGCTGGGGGATGTTTGCAGCTTTACGGCTGGTAGCGCATTTAAGCTAGAACATCAAGGAAGCACAGAGGGAGACTACCCGTTCATCAAGGTTAGCGATATGAACCTTGCTGGCAACGAGGTATTCATTCAATCGGCTAACAACTATGTGAGTAAAGCACAGCAGTCTGAAATGAGAGCCAAGCTGCACCCATTGGGAGCGACAGTTTTTGCCAAGATTGGCGTAGCTCTTATTTCGAATCGTCGGAGATTGCTAACCACTCCGACGATCATTGACAACAATTTGATGTCGGCCAGTCCTGCTGAAGGTAAGTCGGGAGCATATTTCTTGTACTCGATGCTTAGCACAATTGATTTCAACACAGTGGTTTCAGGTACTGCTTTGCCGTATCTCAACGTTTCCGACCTTAAGAAGATCCCTATTGTGCGTCCGCCGCACGACGTCAGTTGTGCTTTTGAGCGGAAAGCATCTTCGATTTTTTCGATGATGCAGGCACTGGCGGCACAAAGCTCAACTCTCGCAGATACTCGCGACAATTTACTGCCTAAATTGCTGTCGGGTGAAGTTGATCTTTCTGAAACACTTGAGGGATGACCATGGACTTCTGGCGCCCCAAGTACCATGAATATCTCAATTCCGAAGGGGATGTGACCATCATTGGTTCTACCTTTCAGCGGAGTCGAATACTCAAAAATTTAGAGCCTGAAACTTATCAATTATCTTTTGAAGATTGGGTTGAGGAGAGAAAGGCTGGCTTACGTGAGTTGGCTGGTCAAGTGCTGACTACACACGACAACGAAAACCGTTTCAAGGCTCTTAAGAGAGCATATGAGTCTCGGAATGTTGTTCCATTTCTTGGCGCGGGTATATCAATACCCAGTGGTTATCCAGGATGGACGAAATTTCTATGGGACCAACAGGCTGAGTCGCACGTCAAAGAGAATGATCTGGAGTTGTTGTTAAATTCTGGGGACTATGAAGGCGCAGCTCAGCTAATTTACGATGATCTTGGCTCTGCGTTATTTAACAAGCAGCTTCAGGAGTGCTTTGATAGAAACCGCACGACTGCTGGCGCAATAAATTTACTCCCGCTTGTGTTTCCAGACTCAAATATCATTACCACTAATTTCGATAAACTGCTTGAGTCTGTCTTTTCTGGGCAATCACAAGGCTTTGACCAAGTGGTGCTTGGCACTAATTTGGAAGAGGCATTGCGTATTTTGAGTACTGGTGGAAGATACCTTCTAAAGCTGCATGGTTCATGCGAATCGATTACAAATCGCGTGCTACTTCATAGTGAGTACGAACAGGCCTATAGCGATTCAGGAGTTGTTAAGAAATTCTTTTCACGCTTCTTGTTCGGGAAGTCATTGTTATTTTTCGGTTGCAGCCTTTTGACGGACCGCACGCTACGGGCAATGGAAGAAGTAGTCTCAGCCGAAGGTTCCCACACTCTTCCACAGCACTACGCTTTCCTTGAGTTAAAAGATGCGATCGATCGTGTAGAGCGGAAAAAGGATTTGGCAAGAGCCAACATATTTCCCATATGGTATCCGGAGGGAGAGCATGATGAATCTATCGAAGCCCTATTGTTGGCGCTGATGGAGGATGGAGCATGATCACGGAGCAGCAACTCGAAGATCGCAGCATCGCTTGGTTTCAAGAGCTTGGTTGGCAGCACGTTCAGGGTTCAAGCATCGCACCCGATGGAGAAAGCCCTGCACGCACTGACTATCGCCAGACCTTACTGCGGGAACGCTTGTTAGTCGCGCTCACCCGCATCAACCCGCACATCCCCGCTGCGGCGCTGGAGCAGGCGGCACACGAGCTTCTTACGGTCAGTGAACCCCTGCTGATCGCCCGCAACCGCCGCATGCATCGGCTGCTGCTGGCTGGCATTCCGGTCGAGTTCTCCATAGGCGACGAAAAACGCAGCGATCTGGTCAACCTGATCGACTTTGCCGAGCCGCGCAACAACGATTTCCTGCTGGTCAGTCAGTTCACCGTGACCGGCACCAAGCAACCGCGCCGACCGGACTTGGTGGCCTTCGTCAACGGCCTGCCGTTGGCAGTGATCGAGCTGAAGAACCCGGCCAACGAGCAGATCGACATCTGGGATGCCTTTAACCAGATACAGACCTACAAGGAAGAGATCGGCGACCTGTTCAACACCAATGTGGCGGTGGTGGTCAGCGACGGCTTCACGGCGCGGCTGGGTTCGCTCACGGCGAACCAGGAACGCATGCAGCCCTGGCGGGCGATAGCCAATGAGGACGACCGGCCGCTGCTGGAGTTCGAACTGGAAACGTTGGTGCGCGGTTTCTTCGAGCCTGCACTGTTTCTCGACTACGTGCGCCACTTCGTGCTGTTCGAGCAGGACGCCGACCAGATCATCAAGAAGATCGCGGGCTATCACCAGTTCCATGCAGTCCGCGAAGCGGTGAAGGCCACGGTGATCGCCTCCAGCATTCCGAACAAGGGGCTGCTGGAAGTGCAGGAGCCGCGTGCTACCTATGGCAAGGAGGTACAGCCCGGCAGCCGCAAGGCGGGGGTAGTGTGGCATACGCAAGGCTCTGGCAAGAGCATCACCATGGCCTGCTATGCGGGCAAGCTGTTGCAGCAGCCCGAGATGAAGAACCCCACGCTGGTGGTGGTGACTGACCGCAACGATCTGGACGGGCAGTTGTACGGCACCTTCTGCGCCGCCGAAGACCTGCTGCGGCAGACGCCGGTGCAAGCCGGTAGCCGGGAGGAACTTCGCGAGATGCTGGCCTCGCGTGAGGCAGGTGGCATCATCTTCACCACGGTGCAGAAGTTCGCCCTGCTGGGCTATGAGGAGCAGCACCCGTTGCTGTCGGATCGTAGCAATATCGTGGTGATGTCCGACGAGGCGCACCGCAGCCAGTACGGTATGAAGGGGCGGCTGGACACCAAGACCGGCAAATACATGTTCGGCTACGCCAAGCACATGCGCGACGCGCTGGCCAACGCCACCTTCATCGGCTTCACCGGCACGCCCATCGCCCTGGAAGACAAGGACACGCGGGCGGTGTTCGGCGACTACGTAAGCATCTACGACATCCAGGATGCAGTGGATGATGGCGCCACGGTGCCAATCTTCTATGAAAGCCGCTTGGCCAAGCTGGATGTAAACCAGGCCGAGATCGACGCACTGAACGCCCAGGTAGATGAGGTCATTGAGGACGAGGAAGACCTCACCGCCCGCGAGAAGACTAAGAGCGATTGGGCTGCACTGACCAAGCTGGTGGGCGCGCAGCCGCGTCTGGAACAGGTTGCTGCCGACCTGGTGCAGCATTTCGAGACACGCACCGCCACGCTGGAAGGCAAGGCGATGATCGTTTGCATGAGCCGCGACATCTGCGCCGAGCTGTATAACGCCATCGTCGCCCTGCGCCCGGACTGGCACGACGCCGACCCGGAAAAGGGCGCGATCAAGGTGGTGATGACCGGCTCGGCAGCGGACAAGCCCTTGCTGCAGCCGCACCTGTACAGCCAGCAGGTGAAGAAACGCCTGGAAAAGCGCTTCAAGGACCCGACAGACCCGTTGAAGCTGGTGATCGTGCGCGACATGTGGCTGACCGGCTTCGACGCGCCCTGCTGCCACACCATGTATGTGGACAAGCCCATGAAGGGCCACAACCTGATGCAGGCCATTGCCCGCGTCAACCGGGTGTTCCGCAACAAGCCCGGTGGATTGGTGGTGGATTACATCGGCATCGCCAACGAGCTGAAAGCGGCGCTCAAGACCTACACCGAATCCAAGGGCAAGGGCGACCCGACGCACAACGCGGCCGAGGCCCTGGCGGTGCTGCTGGAGAAGCTCGACATCGTGCGCGGGCTAATGCACGGCTGCGACTACAGCGGCTTCGAGACCCATGCAATGAAACTGCTGGTGCCGGTAGCCAACCATATCTTGGGCTTGAAGGACGGCAAGCAGCGCTTTCTCGATGCCATACTGGCCGTGAGCAAGGCGTTTTCCCTGTGCAGCACGCTGGACGAAGCTGCCGCCCTGCGCACGGAGATTGCCTTCTTCGCCGCCGTCAAGGCGGCCATCGTCAAGTTCACCACGGTGGATCGCAAGCGTTCCGACGCGGACAAGAACAGCGCGCTCAAGCAGATCCTGGACAATGCCATCGTGGCAGACGAGGTGGCGGATATCTTCGCCCTGGCGGGCCTGGACAAGCCCAACATCGGCTTGCTGTCGGACGAGTTCCTGGAAGACGTGCGGCAGATGAAGAGCCGCAACCTCGCGGTGGAACTACTGGAAAAGCTGCTGCGCGACGAGATCAAGGCGCGGGCGCGCAACAACGTAGTACAGGAGAAGAAGTACGGCGACCGCCTGCTGGAAACCCTGCGCAAGTACCACAACCGGGCGGTGGAGACGGCGCAGGTCATCGAGGAACTGATCCAGATGGCCAAGGACTTCCAGGCAGCGCTGGAGCGCGAAGCGGCGCTGGGACTGAGCCCGGACGAGATCGCCTTCTACGATGCACTGGCCAACAACGAAAGCGCGGTGCGGGAGTTGGGCGACGATACCCTGAAGAAGATCGCCGTCGAGATCACCGAGAAACTGCGCAACAGCACCACAGTGGATTGGCAGGTACGCGAGAGCGTGCGGGCGAAGCTGCGGATTCTGGTGCGGCGTACGCTGAAGAAGTGGAAGTACCCGCCGGTGGGTGAGGATGCCGCGATCGAACTAGTGCTGAAGCAAGCGGAATCACTGTCGAACGCTTGGTCGAAGTGATGGCTGCATAGGGGGCTTGGTATGAATGGCAAAAAACTGATTCGCAACAGTACAGCCGAGTTTCTGATCTTCACTGGCCAGGCCGGCGAGCAGAGCATCGAAGCCCGCTACGAAGACGAGACCCTGTGGCTGTCGCAGAAGTTGATGGCTGAGCTGTTCGGGGTAGATGTGCGCACCGTCAGCGAGCACCTGAAGAACATCTTTGCCAGCCAGGAACTGACTGCGGAAGCAGTTATCCGGAAATTCCGGATAACTGCCAGTGACGGCAAGAACTACCAGACCCAGTTCTACAACCTCGATGCCATCATTTCCGTCGGCTACCGGGTCAACTCCCTACGCGCAACGCAGTTCCGCCAGTGGGCGACCGGCGTCCTGCGCGAGTTCGCTATCAAGGGCTATGTGCTGGATCGTCAGCGCATGGAAAACGGCAGCTTCCTGGGCGAGGACTACTTCGAGCAACTACTGGCGGAAATCCGCGAGATCCGCCTCAGCGAGCGACGCTTCTACCAGAAGATCACCGACATCTATGCCACCAGCGTGGACTACAACAAGGATGCACCGACTACAAGGCTATTCTTTGCCAAAGTACAGAACAAACTACATTACGCCATCCACGGGCATACAGCTGCGGAGTTGATCCACAAACGAGCCGATAGCAGCAAGTCTCATATGGGACTGACTTCCTGGGAAAATGCACCGGACGGAAAAATATTGAAAACCGACGTATCGGTCGCCAAGAACTATCTGACAAAGGATGAATTGGATTCACTGGGACGCATCGTAAACGCGTATCTGGAACTGGCTGAAGATCGTGCTCGCCGCAAGATTCCCATGAGCATGGAGGATTGGTCCACAAGACTGGATGCTTTCCTAGAATTTGATGACAGAGAAGTTCTACAGAACAGCGGCATAATTCCAGCAAAACTGGCTCAGACGCATGCAGAATCTGAATTTGAGAAATACAGAATCGTACAGGATCGACTATTCGAGAGTGACTTCGACAAGGTAGTGAAAAAACTGAAGGTCAAGAAATCAGACTGACCTTGGTGCTATCGTAAAACCTAGCGACCTACGGCTCACTACTCCAAGGGAGACCCTGCATTATGGAAACTGTCTTTACCCGTATTCTTGCGGGTACCATTCCTGCCGCCATCTTGCATCGCGACGATCGCGTCTTTGCCTTCATGGACGCAGGCCAGGTCAACCCCGGCCACGTACTGGTTGCCACCACCCACCCCTATGCCACCTTGATGGATGCCGATGAGGCCACTGCCATGGCGCTCATGCAGCTGGCACACAGAATCGCCCTGGCGGTCGAGCAGTGTTTCCAGCCGGCGGGCATCACCCTGCTGCAGGCCAACCGGCCGGCCGGCTGGCAGACGGTACCGCATCTGCACATGCATGTGCTTCCCCGGCATGATGACGACGGCGTTGGTCTGGTCTGGCCAAGAAAAGATCCTGAAATGGATGTGCTGCAGTCCTATGCAACACGCATTCAGACTGCCATGTCACCCTGAGTCCGGCCTGTGGATAAACACTATGGCGCGATGATGTGAACGAACTGTGGATAGTTTGTGCATAACTCTGCTGTTTACTTGATACTGAAAAACAATGCCCATTCCGTCCACTGGTAGAACCGGGTTTATACCCAGTCGTAAAAACCGCTAAGTACTTTCACCTGTTACTGATTTCCAGCTTGTGCCAGTTATCCACAGACACCCATTACCATCATCAGTTATATAAAGAGAAAAAGGTATAACTACCTGCCACCTCCCGGAAAGCGCCATGTATTTACATCAGGAACTCAGACCAGGTCCCCTGGATGTCGTCGGTGACATCCATGGAGAGATCGATGCCATCACGGATCTTCTCGGAGTGCTGGGCTATGACAGCGAAGGGCGACATCCCCAGAACAGGACACTGGTGTTTGTGGGCGATTTCTGCGATCGGGGTCCCGACAGTGTTGCGGTCATCCGCCTGGCGCAGCACCTGATTGACAGCGGCCGGGCGCAGGCCGTCCTGGGCAACCACGAAATCAATCTGCTCACCAATGATGCCAAGGACGGTTCCGGGTGGTTCTTCGATTCACGGATCGAGAGTGACCGCAAGTACTACGCACCCTTTTCACGCGCGGAAGAAAGCGACAAGCCGGCCATACGCGATTTCTTCAATCGCCTGCCGCTATTGCTCGAGCGCGAGGACCTGCGCATCGTTCATGCGGCCTGGGACCCTGCCAGTGTGGAAGCGATTCGCCACCGGCCGGTGGGTCGGATTCCCGAGCTGCATGCGCAGTTCATCGAGCAACTGGAAGCAGAAGCGCAGCGTTCCGGCTTGCTCGAGCGATATCACGAGGAAATGCAGCGATGGAAGGTGGAAATCGAAAGCGAGGACAAGCCGCCGCCTTTCCTGCACGCTGTGGCCGCGTACGACAGCCTGCAGCAACAACATAATCCTCTGAAGGTGTTGACCTCGGGTGTGGAATCAAAGACCGCCACGGCCTTCTATTCCGGCAATCGCTGGCGGTTTTCCGATCGGCTTCCCTGGTGGAACACCTATGACGGGAACAAACCCGTACTCATTGGCCATTACTGGCGACTTTTCCGTCCCCGGCCTGAACAGGTGGTGCCCCGGTACAGTCAGTTATTTTCCGGGGTGGACTCCCTGGCCTGGCATGGTCGCAACGGCAAGGTGTTCTGTGTCGATTATTCGGCGGGCGCACGCTGGCGCGATCGCCGTGTCAATCGGGATGTGCGCGAGCGTTTCCACCTGGCTGCGATGCGCTGGCCGGAAAGACAGCTTGTCTTTGACAGTGGTGAAAAATTTTCATTAATTAACAAATAGTTTCATTTGCTTTATAAATCAGCAAGAAGCTGAATGGCACGCCCCAGCGTGGCATTATCCTTGGCAAAGCAGAAACGCACCAGCTGGTGATTGGATTCAGGTGCATCGGGTTGCGCATAGAAAGCGGAAACCGGTATGACGGCAACGCCCTTTTCTGTCGTAAGCCACTGAGAAAAGGTAAATTCATCCATGTCGGAGATGGCTTCATAGCTGGCCATCAGAAAAAAGGTACTTTCGCTGGGTAGCGGTTTGAGACGGGTTTTCTGCAAGCCGCGATAGAGATAATCTCTTTTCTCCTGATAGAACTTCGGCAAGTTCCGATAGTGTTGCGGATCCGTCATGAACGCCGCCAAGGCGTACTGCATGGGCGTGTTTACCGTAAAGACGTTGAATTGATGTACTTTGCGGATTTCGGTCATCAATGCGACTGGGGCTGTGCAGTAGCCAATTTTCCAGCCGGTCATGTGGAAGGTTTTTCCAAATGAGGAAACAATGACGGCACGCTCGGCCAGCGCTGGTCGACGGCACAGGCTCCTGTGAATATCGTCATCGAAGACGATATGTTCATAGACTTCGTCGGAAAGCAAAGTGATGCCGGACCTGGCAACAATATCCTCCAGAGCATCCAGATCACTTTCCAGAAGATTGATACAGGTTGGATTGTGTGGAAAGTTCAGAATCAGCATGCGCGTGCGTGAGGTGACGGCAGAGGCCACCCTGTCCCAATCGACCCGATAGCGTTGCCCTGTATCGTCGGGCGCCTGCATCGGCACAATGACAGGCGTACCACCCGCCAGAGTAATGGCGGGAATATACAGATCATAAAATGGCTCGATAACAATGACTTCATCCCCGGGATGTACCAACGCCAGTATGCTGACGAACAAGGCTTCGCTGGCGCCACTGGTAACGGTAACTTCGTTTACCGGATCATAGGTATGTCCATACAGTGATTTGACTTTGGCAGCGATGTTTTCACGCAGGGGCACTATCCCGGCCATGGGCGGATATTGGTTATGTCCGGCTTTCATTGCAGCGTTGACGGCTTCAATCAAGCGTTCGTCCGTGTTGAAATTGGGAAACCCCTGGCCCAGGTTAATTGCCTGATGATCTGTGGCCAACTGGCTCATGATGGTGAATATTGTCGTACCGACATCGGGTAGTTTGGAGATGGGTGTCATAGTATTTTCCAGAGGCAGTTCAGGCGAAACTCAAACAGGCCTAGTCTGGTGCAATCTCGTATGCCCGTCAATGCATAATGATGTTTCACGTGAAACAATACTTTTTCTGCGAGCTGTACTGTTCCACGTGAAACGACTGGACCATAGTGTCACGGTGTTTCACGTGGAACAAGCTCGTGCGAAGGTATAATGCGATCCAAATCAATTGTCCCGCCTGATTTGTCAGGTCACGTCTGAATTGCCATGCACTATCCCGAAACCTTTGATGTTCTGGTTATTGGCGGCGGTCACGCCGGCACCGAAGCAGCGCTGTCTGCCGCACGTTGTGGCGCGAACACCCTTCTGCTAACGCACAACATGGATACGCTCGGCCAGATGTCGTGTAATCCATCTATTGGCGGAATCGGCAAAGGCCATCTGGTCAAGGAGATCGATGCGCTTGGTGGTGCGATGGCCCTGGCGACCGACGAAGCAGGAATACAGTTTCGGATACTGAATCGGTCCAAAGGTCCGGCGGTGCGTGCGACGCGAGCCCAGGCCGACCGTTCACTGTATCGTCGGGCGATCCGCCGGCGACTGCAGAATCAACCCGGCTTGCTGATTTTCCAGCAAACCGTAGACGACCTCCTCCTTCAGGGTGAACGCGTCGTGGGCGCAAAGACGAGTATCGGTCTCGCCTTTCATGCCCGCACAGTTATTCTGACGGCAGGCACATTCCTGAACGGAAAAATCCATGTCGGTCTGGATAATTATTCAGGCGGGCGCGCGGGCGAACCGCCATCCAGGAGTCTGGCGCATCGCCTGAAGGAACTCAATCTGCCACAAGGTCGATTGAAGACCGGTACACCGCCCAGGATAGACGCCCGCAGCATTGACTTCAGTAAAATGGAAGAGCAGCCTGGTGATCGTGATCCCGTACCTGTTTTTTCCTATCTCGGACATGCAGACATGCATCCGGAACAAGTTTCGTGTTGGATCACTACCACAAACGAGAGAACGCACGACATTATCCGTTCGGGCCTTGATCGCTCACCAATGTATGCGGACGCCGCAACGATAGAAGGTATCGGCCCGCGATACTGTCCATCCATCGAAGACAAGATTCATCGTTTCGCGGACAAGGACAGCCATTCCGTCTTTCTGGAGCCGGAAGGTCTGGACACTACGGAAGTCTATCCCAACGGTGTTTCGACCAGTCTGCCTTTCGATATCCAGATCGCACTGGTTCGCAGCTTGCCGGGCCTGGAGCAGGCGCGCATCATGCGGCCGGGTTACGCGATCGAATACGATTATTTCGATCCGCGAGCCCTGCACCCGTCACTGGAAACCCGGGCTATCCGCGGCCTTTACTTTGCGGGTCAGATCAATGGCACGACAGGCTATGAAGAAGCCGCTGCGCAAGGGCTGCTTGCCGGTTTGAATGCCGCCCGGCAGTGCCGGGACCTTGAGCCGTGGACACCGCGACGCAGCGAAGCCTACCTGGGGGTGCTGCTGGATGATTTGATGACCCAGGGGCTGACGGAGCCCTACCGAATGTTCACGTCCCGTGCAGAATACCGCTTGAGTCTGCGTGAAGACAATGCCGATCATCGTTTGACAGAAATCGGCCGGAAAATGGGTCTGGTGGATGATACACGCTGGGATGCCTACTGCCGCAAGCGTGATGCTGTCGATGCGGAAATACAGCGCCTGCGTTCCACGTGGATAGGCCCCAGGCAAGTGGACGCCCTGCATGCCGGCGAGGTGTTGGGAGGGCCCCTGACGCGCGAGCACCGGCTGAGTGATTTGCTCAAGCGTCCGGGCATTTCCTACGCCGATTTGATACAACTGGCGGCGGATGACACCATGGGTGCAGACGTGACTCTGTCAGATCCGGCTCACATCCAGCAAGTTGAAATTGAAATCAAGTATGCCGGCTATGTCGCCCGTCAGCAGGAGGAGGTAAAACGCCGGACTGCGCATGAAACCATGCCCATTCCGGATGATATCGATTATCAGGCGATTTCCGGCCTGTCGATGGAAGTTCGCCAGCGGCTGGCAGCAACACGGCCTGCAACACTGGCCCAGGCCGGTCGTATTCCCGGTGTCACACCGGCAGCCCTGTCCCTGCTGCTGGTACATCTGAAACGTGTACAGCGTGGACACCAGGTGGCCTGATGCAGACGGACCCAATGCTTTCCCTCCGGCTTGCACCACGCCTGCGTGACGCATTGCATGCGCTGGGCCTTGTGCTCGATGATGATCGTCAGGAAACACTCCTGCGCTTTCTCACCGAACTTCAGCGCTGGAACCGTACCTACAACCTGACGGCAATCCGCGATCCCGAAGAAATGCTTGTTCATCATCTCTTCGACAGCCTGAGTGTTATTCCTGTTCTGGACAATATACTGGATAAAAACACAGTCTCAACGCCTGTCATACTGGACGTGGGTTCGGGCGGGGGCTTGCCGGGCATTGTGATCGCTATTGTTCGCCCGTGGGACGTGCATTGTGTGGATGCGGTATCAAAGAAAACGGCATTCGTGCGCCAGATGTCGGCCCGCCTGGGCTTGCCCAAGCTCAAAGCCCATCACGCACGGGTGGAAGCGCTCGAGTCATTGCAGGCAAATATCGTCATCTGTCGTGCTTTCGCCTCCGTAGCGGACTTTGTCGCCCTGGCGGGACATCATGCTGCACCCGGTGCCAGCCTCATCGCCATGAAAGGGCAACCGACCCGGGACGAGCTCGATGCATTGGCACAGTTGTCCGACTGGCGTCTGAGTGCCACGCATACACTGGAAGTTCCCGAGCTGGTGGCGCAGCGTTGTGCATTGCAGATCAACCGCAAGGAAGGCCATGAAGAACACCACTGATCATGTTCCGGGTGCCCGCATCTTCTGCATCACGAATCAGAAAGGCGGGGTGGGCAAGACGACAACCACCATCAACCTGGCTGCCGCTTTGGCGGCACGCAAGCAGACGGTATTGCTCATCGATCTTGACCCTCAGGGCAACGCCACCATGGGCAGCGGCATCGACAAGACCGCGTGTGCACAAAATGTCTACCAGGTCCTGCTGGGCGAAGCGCCGGTGTCCACGACGCGCCAGCGCTCGCCCACAGGTCATTACGATGTTCTTCCGTCCAATCGCGAGCTGGCCGGTGCCGACATCGATCTCGTCAATATGGACGCCCGCGAACACCGCCTGAAACTCGCGCTGGATGAAATCAGGCACGAATATGACTATGTGCTCATCGATTGTCCGCCGGCACTGTCGCTGCTCACGCTCAATGGTCTGGCCTGCGCAAACGGGGTGCTGGTTCCCATGCAGTGTGAGTATTTCGCTCTGGAAGGCCTTTCCGATCTGGTGAACACCATCCGGCGTGTACATCGCAACATCAATCCGGATCTTCAGCTGATAGGGCTTCTGCGTGTGATGTTTGATGCCCGTATCACACTGCAGCAGCAGGTCTCGGCGCAGATAGAAGCGCATTTCGGCGAAAGAGTCTTCAAGACCGTCATTCCACGCAACGTCCGCCTGGCCGAGGCGCCCAGCCATGGCATGCCGGGTGTGCTGTATGACAAGTCGTCCCGCGGCGCGCGTGCCTATGTCGAGTTCGCCGATGAACTCATGCGCCTGGTGCGTCGCCTGGAGCTGCGCGAGCGCGTGCAGCCCCTGCGCTGAAGATGCATGGATCAGGAATATCAGAAAACCGTCACTGCAAAGAGGAATTGACATGGCGACACGCAAAGCAAAAGGCCTGGGACGCGGTCTCGACGCCTTGCTCGGGACGGAATCTTCCCTGGATGGCATTGGTTCCGCGCAGGATCGCAATGCCCCAACCAGCCTGCCTCTGGCGGCTTTGCAGGCAGGCCGGTATCAGCCGCGAACGCAGATGGACGAAGCCAGTTTGAATGAGCTTGCTGCTTCCATACTGGAGCAGGGCATCATGCAGCCCATCCTGGTCCGCCCCGTCGAGGATACCGGGCGTTATGAAATCATCGCCGGAGAACGACGCTACCGTGCGGCCCTGCTGGCGGGTCTGGAAGAAGTCCCGGTACTGGTGCGCGATGTCGCGGACGAGAACGCCGCCGTCATGGCATTGATAGAAAATATTCAGCGCGAAGATCTGAATCCACTCGAAGAAGCACACGGTGTGCGACGCCTGATCGATGATTTCAGCTTTACCCACGAGCAGGCGGCAAAGGCGATTGGCCGTTCCCGCCCGGCGACCAGCAATCTGCTGCGACTGCTGAATCTTGCCGATGCCGTGCAGACGATGTTGCTGGCCGGAGATATCGATATGGGGCATGCGCGTGCATTGCTGGCACTGGATGGGGCCACCCAGATCATGATCGCCAGTGAAGTCATTGCGCGGGGCATGTCGGTGCGCGAGACCGAGCGTCGTGTCAATCGTCACCTGAAGGCACTGGCGTCAGGGCAGGAAGCGCCATTGCCGGAATCCGGGGCGGCAAAGCGCGGTGACGGCGATCTGCAGCGTCTGGAGCTCGCGCTTTCCGACCATCTGGGTACACGGGTGCAGGTGCGCATGGGCACGAACGATCGCGGCACGCTGAGCATCGCCTTTCACGGCTGGGAGCATCTGAATGCCCTGCTCGAAAAACAGGGAATGGCGGAAATCCTTGACGAGGATGCAGACAGGGTTTGATCCGTTCGCAGTCGATTCCAATCCGTAGATGAGTCTGAACTTGTTGGCTAGCAGCCTGTGTTGATGTGTACAGCCGCCGCCCTGTGGGTAGGCGGTGGGTAACGCGTCAAGCGTTATCCACGGGCTATCCATAG
>Ga0265293_10004546_pt1 | contig 24344 bp, 16 predicted proteins | sample Munlanlewell138R_FD_192505 | JGI IMG/M metagenome (GOLD analysis project Ga0265293, IMG submission 192505) | Leachate microbial communities from a municipal landfill in Southern Ontario, Canada - Leachate well 138R | ecosystem: Engineered > Solid waste > Landfill > Unclassified | place: Canada...
CAATTTTCTCGATAGCCCCCATTACACCATCTTTTTGGAACTTGTAAAGTTTATTCCAAATTTCTTTATCTTTAAATCCGGTTCTTGATTTAAAAATCTTATCGTCGGCAAAATCAACAATGGAATGATGGAATAGATGGTGTAAAATCATGTAATACACCGAATTGGGGGAGTATTCCTTAAATCCTTTTTTTAACTCATCTAAAACCAGTGTTGTAATCTCTTTAGAGATGGAATTATCCGACCACACACTATCAAACATCTGTTTGTATTGCGCCACATCCTCTTTTTTGTTGTGAAGAATATGTTGCTGTGGTCTCCCAGTGTTAACAAAACCTAAGGAATCGGAATAGAAATCTGCCATACCAGGATTGATCAGACAGCTATCGTGGTCATTTTCTATGAATATCAGCTTAAATCCAAATGAGTCGGGTATTTTCAAAGTGCGAATACGACTTCTTTGAAGAATATGGGTGCATTGCTCTGCCGCGTATCTTAGTAAGAGTTGCCTTTTTAATCCTCCCTCTTCAGTAGTTCCCCAAAAGGTATTATCCAAGGCAATTGATATCCCTTGTGGACTCTTTGTTTGCGGGTTTGACAAAAGTAGGATTCTTAATCCTTTTATATTTTTTATCTTTTCATGCAGAAAATAGAAGGCATAGATACTAAACATTCCGGTGCTAACAGTTAGAGAAGAGCTTGCATTCATTCGCTTAACAATCTCCTTTTCAACTGTTCGCCCCTGTTTATTATCTAATATTTTCATACGCTTGGCTTCCAAATCTTATTTTGTAACTCTTCGCGCTGAATAATAGTGGTCATCTCTACTTATTTTTTAAAAAAAAACAATATACCTATATTTTTATTACATTTTAAAAGATTGGCTTTCTAAAGTCTACAGGCATAAAGCAACAAAATAGCGAACAAATTTAAATTTCAGTTGTCTCTCTTTTATATATAACCCCATAATTGTTAAGAGGTATGATTATTAGAAAAGTTGAAGATCAACAAATCGAACAGACTCCCCATGGAGTTGATGTTAGAAAATTGTACGACCAAGAGAGTGCACAAGCAATGCACATAACTCTGCAGGCGGGAGAGAGCCTAAAACCTCACATTACCCCTGTAGATGTATTTTTCTATATTTTAGAGGGAGCAGTAGATGTGAGAGTGGGTGAAGAGACCGTTACTGTTGAGGCCAACTCCCTTGTAGAGAGCCCAAAAAAGATTGTACATTGCCTCTCCAACAGCAGTAGTACACAAGCAAGAGTATTGGTAGTAAAGGCGCCCCGGCAAACAACCGGCACCCGGCTACTCTAATTCGCCACCTTTACTTCAATCTGCTCTCCCCTTTAAAAAGTAGTAGTAGTAGATAAAAAGATTGCCAAATTTATGCCCTCTCAAAAAGGGCGTAGATATTGGCTTTCTCGCTTTTTTTAATACAGAAGAGAAGCTATTCTTTCTCTACAGTGAAATTTTTTTACTTATAGTTGTTTCTTTATAAGCATTCTATAATTACACTTATTTACTTAGTATAATTACAATCGCGCGAAGTATTAGCTTTTTACTCTAATAAGACGGCTCACTAAGGTAGAGAAAAAGAGCTTATGCCCCATACTTCACTTTAGAAACTTTAACAGCTTTACTTGGGGCAGTATGGCACAAACAACTATAACGCTATGATTAAAAATCTTTTCAAAAAGGTCCTAATGGTGGGACTGATGGTTACTCTTGTGCAGGGGGCATTTGCACAAAAGAGTGAAGAGGAACTAAATGCAGAACGACTCGCTCTTAAAGAGGAGATAACAGCTAAAAAGGCTATTGCACGAGCCGAAAAATTGATCTCTCTAAAAACTCGCAGCATGGGCTCTTCGGGCCTTTCATCTTTAGATGCCTTAGTCTCTGCCTCTAAATCTCTATTAGATTTGGCCGATGCAAACGAAGCGTTCTTGTCTAAGTTCCGGCAAAACATTACAGCAAGCAGCGACGGTACTGTAGATATTTCCGAAGAGAAGGCACATTTAGACGACTATATTCAACTTGCTCAGAATATTACACTCTCTATAACAAAAGCGGTTGCAGAGACAGGAAGGATTGCCTCTATTACCACAGAAATTAAATCTATATCGCCATTGAAGGCGGTATCTGCTTTAAAAGCTGTCAAATATGCAACCGACGCACTATCTGTTGCCACAGGAGAGCTAAAACTCTAGGCCAAGCTTGTGGGGAATCTGGTAGGATCAATAAAGGGTTCCGGCCAAGATTAACCCTAAGGGTAACAGTTTTCACTCTAACAATAAAAGCCTCTTTACAAGAGGTTTTTTTATTTTAGAGCCATCATAGCAATTTTTATTGGCTATTTTTGATAACTAATTTTGTAGCCTTAAGTGGAACAGAGAATTAAAAATAGATGACAAATAGTTACAGAGCAGAGATTGAGAGGGTTCACAAACGAATCGCCCCATATATACATAGAACTCCAATTTTAACTTCGTTGCAGCTAAATAGAGCTGTTGGGGCCAACCTCTTTTTTAAATGTGAGAATTTTCAAAAGATGGGAGCCTTTAAGATGCGTGGAGCAGTAAATGCAATTATGGAACTTACCCAAGAGCAGCGGAATAGAGGAGTGGTAACCCACTCTTCGGGCAATTTTGCACAAGCGTTGTCGCTTGCGGCACAAGGGCTGTGGGTAAAAGCATACATTGTAATGCCTTCAAATGCGCCGCAAGTAAAGAAAGAGGCGGTAAAGGGGTATGGCGGAAAAATTATTGAAGCAGAACCTATTCCAGAAGCACGAGAGATAATGGCTAAAGAGGTAGAGGAGCAGATGGGTGCTACCTTTATACACCCCTCCAACCAGCTAAATGTAATTCTTGGCCAAGGCACTGCCGCCAAAGAGCTGTTGGAGGAGCACCCAAATTTAGACTATATCTTTGCTCCAGTTGGAGGGGGAGGGCTTATAGCGGGAACAGCTATTGCTGCCAAAATTTATGGGACAGGGTGCAAGGTGGTGGGGGGAGAACCCTTTGAGGCAGACGATGCCTACCGTTCTATAGAGAGCGGCAAAATTGAGAGTAACAAAACTACCAACACTATTGCAGATGGGCTCAAGACCACTCTTGGGGATATCAATTTTCCTATTATTCAAGAGGGGGTAGAGAGAATTATTCGTGTTGAAGAGAGCGAAATTATTGCAGCAATGCACCTAATTTGGGAACGGATGAAGATTGTATGCGAACCCTCTGCTGCTGTAGCTTTGGCAGCTCTGTTGAAAGAGCGGGAGGGATACAGCAATAGCAAAATAGGTGTTATACTCTCTGGGGGAAATGTAGATTTGACCTCACTCCCTTTTTAAAAGAGCTTTTATATTAAATTTATAGAGAACCAACTATGCAAAGAACTATTTTGTACTCTACTCTAACCGTTGCAATACTGCTACTCTCAACTCTCTCTTTTGGCCAAGCCACAGAGGAAGAGATTACCATTGAGATAGGATCGCTACAAGTTTCTACATCTAAGTTTACCCCAAGAGGAACCCCCGTTGTACCAATGTGGAATACCCAAATGGCAAAAGGAGATCTACGCCAAGGGGCGGGCTTCCCAATTCTACAGGAAGCGCAGCACGCTATGGTGTGGCAACCTTCCTCAAAAGAGGAGGGAGCCTACAACCACTACAGCTCTCTTATCTTTTTTAAAGGTAAATTTTATGCTATGTGGGGCAACCACCCTTTTGGTGAAGATGGCCCGGGGCAACGGATACTCTTCTCTACAGCAAGCCGGTGGGATAGTTGGAGCGGGACTAAAGAGCTCTTTCCTGCTCCTGGGGCGGTTCTATCCAGAAAAGAGAAGGGGATACATCTAAAGGCAGATAGGTGGGTAATTGTAGATGATACCCTCTATGCTGTAGTCTTTGTTCATGGTGCAGGGATCTACCCTATTGCCCGTTCTGTTGGAGAGAATGGAGAGCTGGGAGAGCCTTTCCTATTGGAGAATCTTCCGGCAAAGGGGAGCTTGCCTCTCTATATGGGCAATAGTGCAAAAGAGGGTACGGCTACAGGGCAAAAGATATTGGAGTGGTACAGAAACAACAGCCAAATAAGTTGGTGGGCCGGTAAAAAGTGGGGTGTAGAGAGAAGAGGGGTAGATGGCGCAAAGCTCATTGAAAGCTTCAGCTATAGGGCAAAAGATGGAACGGTAGTTTTAATGTTGCGCAACTGGGGCACCCCAACCAATCCGGTGCACAATAATCGTATATATGTGAGTTTTAAGAGGGGCAATAAGGGTTGGAGCACCCCCTACCCCACCGATATCCCCGACTCTCCCAGTAGGGGGCAGGCCCTCTCTCTTGAAGATGGAAGAGTATTGCTTATAGGGAGCCAAAATGTAGAGCTGTTAGATAAGGCACTCTATTTAGACCGCGACCCTTTAACTCTTTCGGTTAGTAGCAACGGCTTTAGCTTCCATAAAGTATATGCACTCCGAACCAACTCTCCAAAAAGCTTTCGTTTTAAGGGGGTGGGGGGTAGAAACCCCGGCTTTGCATATACCAGTTCTATTGTAGAGCGCGATACACTCTATACACTATACTCCATAGGAAAAGAGGATATCGCAATTACGCGCCTGCCTCTTAGTGTCTTAGAGCTATATTGAGTTCAGCTCTTGAAGATTTTTAAAAATTTGAGATTTTCGCTATATTTACGCAAACCTAAACTATTATGAAAAACTCAAAAATTACTAAATCGTGGCTTTTACAATCTGTTTTAGCCTCCTTAGCTTTTTTCTACTTCCCTGTTGGTGTTATTGGTGTAGTCTATGCCATTAAAAGTATCATAAAGATGGGGGGTAGCGGCGAAAACGATGCCGAAGAGGCCGAAATGGCAGCAAGAAAGGCAAAGAAGTGGACTATCATTGCTTTTGGGGTAGGTGCAGTGCTTTTAGTGGTGCTCTACCTACGCATAATTTTAAGTAAACATTTGGGCTGCTAGATAGATAGAGACAAATAGATAAAAAAGGGTAATCTAAACATAGAGTACCCTTTTTTTGTTATCTTTGTTATCCTACTAACATAAATTACAACTCTATAAATTATAAAAAATTAAATCGATGAGAAGAGCTGGCATTGGTATTAAAGCCCTCTATCTGAGCTTATTGGTAATACTTTCTACTAAAGGGTGGGCTTTTGGTGAACAAGAGTCCCGAATAACTTTAGAGATGAGAAATGTATCGCTTAAAGAGGTTCTGTTAGAGATTGAAAAACAGAGTGGTATAATTTTTATCTACAATGCTCAAGAGATTGAGAATCTATCGTTACCCTCGATAGCTATAAAAGATAAATCTGTAACCGAAAGTTTAGATATTGTTCTAAAAGGGAGCAAATTGGGTTATAGGGTAGATGGGAGAGTAATCCATATTGCCCTCACGGGAGGAGCCAAACCTAAAAAGGAGGCGGTTGCAACTAAAGCAACCGTTAGCGGTTTTATTCACGACTCCAACGGCGACCCTCTCTATGGCGCAACTATAAGGGAGGAGGGGAGCAACAACTTTGCAGTTGCAGGCGACAATGGCGAATACTCTATTGCGGTAGAATTTAGACCCGGCCTTACCCTTAGCTTTACCTTTATTGGAATGAAAACCGAATATGTAGAGGTAAATGGAAGAGAGAAGATAGATGTGAGGATGGATTTCGACCAACGACTACTAAAAGAGGTAGTTGTAACAGGGTATGGCAATATTACAAAAGAGGCTTATACCGGTTCGGCATCTACTATAGGCTCCGAAAAGTTGGAGACAAGGCCGGTGAGTACCTTTACAGATGCTCTAAAGGGAATTTCGCCCGGCGTTGTAATTACCGGAGTTGGTCAGCCGGGTGAAGCACAAACGGTAAGACTTCGCGGCACCAGTTCAATGAATGCAAGCAATCAACCGCTATATGTTATAGATGGGGTGGTATGGGAGCAGGAGAATATTTCGGGGAGTGCCGGATACCCATCCGACCCAATGAACACCCTAAACCCCTCCGACATTGCATCTATAACGCTCCTTAGAGATGCCGCATCTGCTTCGCTCTACGGTTCCCGTGGTGCAAATGGGGTAATAGTGATTACCACCAAACAGGGGATGCCCTCCGAAAAGGTAAACTACAACTTCAATCTACAGACCGGGGTGGCCTCTATATTGAGCAAACCCGATTTTGTAAATGGTAGGGAGTTTGCCAATCTGTGGGCCGAAGGCGAAATGCACGCCCTTATAAAGGGAGCCACAAGTGAAAATGATTTTATTCCCGAATTGAAGAAGATCTATGCCGACAAGCAGAACTACCTGATTGCCGGGAAGAATTACAATGAGTGGTATAAGCAGGCGCAGCTCAATTTCAACCAATATTATAAAATACCCAAACCCGACGGAACTTTTCACAACTACGACTTTTTTGGAATAGACTATGACCGTCTTCCAAATATCGATTGGTTCGACCAGGTTACCCGTTTGGCACCTTTCGAAAAGTACTCTCTGGCAATTTATGGAGGAACTCCCCAAATAAGATATTACCTCTCTACCGAATATTTCAACCAAGAGGGGATTATAATAAACAGTAAATTGAACCGATATGCGGTGCGGTTCAAGCTAAGTTCCGACAACCCCAAAAGCTTTCTCAATTGGGGAACCAACCTCTATGTTGCAACTACCAAACAGTCGGGGCCACGGAAAGATGGGCAGGCCTATAATATGCCCCAATATGCCGCAGTAGAGCTGCCACCGGTGGTGCCCCCCTATTTGGATGATGGCAACTACAACTTCCGCTTTCCAAATAATCTTTTGAATACCAACCACAATCCAATGGCAAGTGCAGAGCTGAATCTCAACGGGAGATCGCTGCTCAATATTACAGCATCGGCCTACGGGCAGCTAAACCTTAGAGAGTGGCTCAAATTTAAGAGTTCTGTAACTCTCTACTACCTCTATGCCCAACGAAAAGAGTATTTCGACAAAGATTTTGGTACCGGCTACGCCTCTGGAGGCAACCTCTTGGAGCGCGATGCCAATAGACAAAAATTTGTAAACTCCAATATGCTCTTTATAGATAAGAACTTCAACGATATACATACAATTAATGCGGCAGTAGGTACTGAATTTGAAGACTTTACCAATATCGATCACGAGTTTAACCTCAAGGGATTCCTCTCAGACGATCTTCCATATGTCTCGTTGGGTTCCGAAGTTACCGGTTGGGCTGGGGGAGGATATGGCTTTGCCCTCTTCTCTCTTATCTCAAGGTTCGACTACTCGTACCGTTACAAATATTATCTATCGGGCTCATTTAGAAGAGATAAGTCGTCTCGTTTTGCCCCCAGCCAAAGGGCAGGCAATTTTTGGTCTATCTCTGGAGCTTGGAGGTTAATTAATGAGCCTTGGATGAAAGGTGCCAGAAAGGTTATGAACGATTTCAAAGTTAAAACCAGTTATGGGATAAACGGCACCCTCCCTTTGGCCTACTACAGCTGGCGCTCAATCTATGCCGGGACAGCCTCCTATATGTCGGAGCGGGGAATCTACTCTTCGCTTCGCCCCGAAGAGAGCCTCACTTGGGAGAAGAATCGGGTCTTTAATATAGGGTTGGATTTGGCTTTCGACGATAGCCGATACAAACTCACCGTTGAGTATTTCTATAGAAAAACATCAGATTTGTTACAAAATTTTCCCGTATCAAGAACATCGGGCTACTCCTCTATCTTAATGAATACCTCTGCCGGCATAGAAAACAGCGGGTTGGAGTTTGACTTGAGTGCAAGATTGATAGACAAAAAAGTTAAGTTGGATTTGAGCTACAACTTGGCAACACTCAAGAGCCGTTATTATGGTTTAGAGATAGATGACATAAGCACTCAAATTATGAGAAACGGCGAAAAGGTAGCAGCGTGGTATCTCTTTGAGTGGGCAGGGATAGACCCCGAATCGGGGCGAAACCTCTACTATACATACGACCAAGATGGCAACCGCTCCGGTACCAGTACTGCCGCTTCACAGCGGTTGGTGGTGGGAACAGGTATCCCTCTATTTACCGGAGGAGCCACACTCTCGTTAACTTATAAAAATTGGGATTTCTCTACCCTCTTTACCTATGCCGGTGGTCACCATATCTTTGACCGTATGGGGCAGAGTTTAACCCGAAGAAATGGGGGAGGGCAATATACCGTTGCCTCTTCTCAGTTAGACCGCTGGACCCCCGACAATATCTATACCAATAATGTTCTTAGAGTAAATGGAAACCTTGCCGAAGGGGTCTCTACAAAGTATTTGAGCAAAGGGGATTATCTGAAACTTAAGAATATAAAATTGCAATATCTGTTGCCCAGAAAGGCGGCAAAAAGTATAGGTGCAGCTAGAGCCTCTCTCTTTGTACAGGCCGACAATCTATGGATCTTAACCGAGATGAAAGATTACGACCCCGAAATGCAGCTTATGGGATACCGCTTTTCCGACCGCTACCCCACTGCAACTACTTACACAATTGGTGCTCAAATTAGATTCTAACAGATGAAAAAGAAGAAAATGATGAGAATTTTTAATAGAACTTTGAATAGAGTGGTGCTCCTTTCGGTTGTGGGAGTATTGCTACTTGCTACTACATTGTCGTGCGACAAGGCGTTAGATAAAAAGCCTTATGTTTATTTTGGAGACGATTTTGTTGAGAATAGCGAAGAGGGGATGAAGGGGCTTCTTAACGGCATCTATGCCAAGATGAAGCACTATGAATATTACGGAAGAAACCTCTACGCCTATGAGGCTGCCAAAGGCCCCGACTTTTTTGTTAGGCTCAATAGCGGTAGCCGCTTTGAAAGGGAGTGCCGTTATACCGAATCGAGTATAGACGGAGGTTATAGCACCGTTACCTGGCTTAAGATTTATGAAACAATCCGTACCGCTACAATTCTTCTTGAAAATATAGACCATATAGAGGGAGATGCATACACTCTTAGAGTAATTAAGGGTGAAGCTCTTGCTCTTAGGGCCCTTGCCTATTTCGACCTCATGCGCCTCTTTGCCTATCCGCCCCTCTTCTCAATTGAGGGAAATGCAAAGTATCAAGATAAATTTAAGTGGGGAGTACCCATTATAGATGATGTTGAAACAGGTACCAATCCTCATAAACATATTATTAGAAGAGAGAGTGCCCAAACTACCTACCAATATATAGAGGATGGATTGACCTCTGCAATGGCACTGTTAGATGGGGCAACCCGCCGCGAAGGCCATATAGATTATGTGGCGGCTGCCGCCCTATTGAGCCGCCTCTATCTCTACCAAGGGAGGTGGGACGATGTGATAGAGGTTGGAGAGGAGGCTGTTTTAAGAGCGGAATCTAAATATTTTATGATTACCCACGACAACTATGCAACCTCTTACTACAAACCTTTCAATTCAGAGAATATATGGGAGATTGCATACGGCGTTACCGACAATACCGGTGGCAACTCGCTCAACTCATTGGTAAGGAAACCAACCTATAACAATCCCGGCACTCCCGAAGATGGAACCATTTCGGCTACCAACGGTTATGCGGCATATGGTCTTTCGAATTCGGCAATCAATCTGCTAAATTCGCCCGCAGCCGATGTAAGAGGATATCTTATATGCGATTTGGGGGTAGATGGAAAGGATTATTATGGGTTGAGAAAGTATGTTGGAGAGCCCTACCACTTTGTACACAATATTCCTGTTGTAAGATTGCCCGAACTCTATCTTACACTGGCAGAGGCGTATGCCGAAAATGAAGATTGGCCAAATGCCGAACTCTTCTACAATAAGGTTAGAGTTCCAAGAGTTGGTACAGGTGGCTTTTCGGAAAGTACAAAAGCGGGTAGAATAACCAATATTTTAGATGAACGGCGTAGAGAATTTATGTTAGAAGGACACAATTTTTGGGACTATTTCCGTCGTGGCAGGGTTGTAAATCGCGAAGCTAAAGAGAATATCTACAGCACCTCAATAACCATAGTATTTGGCGACAAGGTGCAGACGGTCTATCCTATTCCATTGGTTGAAATGGAGGCCAATAAAGATATACGCGATCAACAGAACCCCGGCTATTCGGCATTTGAAACTCCAGATGATTTATAATAAAAAGAGTGATTATAAAATGAAAAAAGGATATCTATATATTTTATTGCTTACAAGTTTGCTCTTTACTCTCTCTTGCGAGAAGAGCGCTCGAGAGATAGAGGAGCTTCCTGAAGTGACTCTCTTCTTTACCCCTCTTCGCCAAAGTAGGGTTGTAGAGGTAGATCTCCCCCCTGGCAACTGGAGCGGCTACTCTCCAACAGACCATTTGTGGTGCACCTTTACACTTAGCCCCCAAGAGCAGAAACTAATTGTTACGGTAGGTCAAAATGAGACAGTAGAAGAGCGCAACAGCTATATTCTTCTTCAATCGGGCCACACCTCTCTCAAGATAAATATTACTCAAGATATGGATAGGTTCATAGCTCTTGAAACTACCAATATCACTCTTAGGGGGAGAGCGGGCGATAAAGTGATGGCAATCTCTACCAATGTCCCTGAACCTTTTACCGTTACTGTTCCTACAGAGTATAGCAACTGGCTCTCTGCCTCTATAGATGGGACTACACTCACCATAACTTCCCAACAAAACCCTTCCGAAAGCGACAATCGTGAGGCAACTATGGAAATTTCGGGCATATCGCCCTTAACGGGCGAACCTATGATACTGCCCATAAATATTATACAACGCCCCTATGGGGGAGCCGACTACTATTTTGAACTCCCCGATTTTACACAATCCAATGTCTATAATATTGAAGCCAACGGTGTAAAGATAGCTCAGGTGTGTAAAGAATTTTTAAACCACTCCTCTATTATGGGGCAAGCTATTGTTGTTTACCCCTATGGAAACGACGGAGTTGTAGATCATACCGCAGGCTTTATAGCTCAAATGTTATTCAATATCAATAGCGGGGGCGACCAATTACCCACCGGCGATATCCATGGCGGTAGGATTGCATTCAGTAGTGCCACAAATAAGGTTGTGGAGTATATAGAGGGAGGCTCTGCAACCCCTTTTAGTACTGTCTATATACCTGGCGACGACCAGATTGGCGGTGAAGAGGTTACAGGAGCTACTCTTGCAGATGTGATCCCCGATATTATTGAGGATATTAGGGGGAGCGAAGAGAATTACTACCCGGTGGTAAAAATTGCAACTCAATATTGGATGGGTAGCAATCTGAATACCACCAAGTACAACAGCACTTTAAACTTTGCCGATATCCCCACCGATATTGCCAATGGCGACTGGAACACCATGTTTACTTCCGGCAACTTTGCCCCTGCAGTGGCAGCATACGGCTACCCCAACGCAAACTCCCCTGCAGCTGTAGATAATAGAAATACCCTTGGACTTCTATACACCTTCTTGGCTATAAGTGGAGCAGAGAGCATAGGCGATGCAACCTTCAACCAAGAGGGCTCTATGGAAGACAACCTCTCTCCCGATGGATGGATTGTACCTACCAGAGAGGAGTTAATGGCTCTATACAACTATATTGGAGGCACTTCGGCCTATACCAAAAGAATTAGACTCTTTTTAGACAGTAGTGGCAATCCAATGAATATCTCTGAGAAAAAAGATGAGAATATCACAGGGTTTGGGGCAAGAAACAGCAGCTACCGCAACAGCAACGGTACCTATGTAGCACTCGGTTCTCCCACAAGTGCATTTTTCTGGACCCGCTCTATGAGTGTTGGCGCCAGCGCTACAGCCGATAGGGGATGGGCTCTAAATTTGGTTGGAATGTATGAGCAGACCTATATGCGGGCATTCTCAATCAGATCTATTAAGAAATAAAAATTTTAAATCTCTATGAAACTATTAAAGGAGGTAAAAAAATATACTCTACTCTCAATTGTTGCGCTGCTGATTGCCACTGTTTCAAGCGGGCAGAGCAAATATGATGGGAGGTATGGGGGATATAAATTTACCGATATAGCTATAGCCCCCTCCACTCCACCCATTGGGCAGGGACTCACCGGCACCTGTTGGTGTTTTAGTGGAATTGCCACAATGGAGAGCGAGCTTAAAAGAATGGGAAAGGGGGAGTACGACCTCTCTGAAATGTGGATTGTAAGACACGCTTTTATTGAGAAGGCAAAGCGTATGAGTATGCTTAGAAGAAATGCTTTGAAGGGTTCGGGCAGCATAGGCGATGTTCCCTATATTATTGAAAAATATGGAATTGTACCAGAAAGTGCCTATCCGGGGCTAAACTATGGAACCAACTTTCATGTCCATTGGGAACTCAATGGGGTGGTTAACGGCTATTTCAAAGGGGTGCTCCAAAACAAGAATGGAGAGCTGTCGGAGGGGTGGATTAACGGCTTAAACAACATTTTAGATGCCTATTTGGGCGAGGTGCCGGAAACCTTCTCATACAATGGTAAAGAGTATACTCCCCAATCATTTACCCAAGAGTTGGGGTTAAATATGGATAACTATGTAAGAATTGCTTCGGTTATGCATGTCCCCTTTTATAAGAAGTTTGGATTGGAGGTATCGGGCAACTGGCATTGGGACGACTTCTACAATTTACCTTTAGATGAGATGATTGAAGTTATAGATTATGCTGTTAGAAATGGCTACTCGCTCACTTGGATTGCCGATGTAACCAATAGGGGCTACTCTAAAGAGGAGGGGATTTGTGTATATCCTGCCGAATCGCTGGAGCAGATTCCCCCCGACGAACGAATTGAGTGGCTAAAATATAGCGATAAAGAGATCTCAGATATGGGAAACCGCGAAGTGCCGGGTGCTTTTGCCGTTCCGGTTGCAGAACGAATTGTTACCCAAGAGAGTCGCCAAAAGGAGTATCTAAATTTCAATGTTAAAGAGGATCACGGTATGCATATAATGGGCATAGCTGCAGATCAGCGGGGAAGAATTTTTTATAAGATTAAAAACTCTGCCCACCACCGCGCCGTATATCAAAACGGAGGCTACTACTACGCTTCGCAGCCCTATATGAAGATGTTTACCATCTCTCTGCAGCTGCATAAAAATGGTATTCCACCACATATAGCCCAAAAGCTCAAAATCGAATAATACATTAATAAGCAATGAAGAAATATATCTTATCTACCCTAACAGTTCTCTTTTTTTTGGTGCAACTTCCTGCCCAAAACCATAAGGGATACCAGTTTAAAGATCAAAATATTTTAAAGGCCACCCCTATTCAGAACCAGGGCGAAACAAATACCTGTTGGGCTTTTGCCGGAATCTCCTTTTTGGAGAGTGAGGTTTTGAGGATTAAAAATGAAGAGGTGAAGCTTTCGGAGATGTGGATTGTTAGACACGCCTACCGCGAAAAGGCTATCCGTTATGTAAGGATGCACGGAGCTGTAGCTTTTAGGGCGGGTGGTATTGTGAGCGATCTTCCTGCCATAATTGAGAAGTATGGAGTTGTCACTCAAAGTGCCTATCCCGGCTTAAATTACGGGCTCACTACAGAGCATCGCCACGGTGAACTGCATGCCGCCCTAAGGCTCTATCTTGCCGAAGTGATCAAAAACTCCAACGCCATACTCTCTACCGCATGGCTAAACGGCTTTGAGGGTATCTTAGATGCCTACCTTGGAGAGCGCCCCAAAAATTTTGAATATAGAGCCAAAGAGTACACTCCACAAAGTTTTGCGCACTATCTACAACTACCCCTGAAAGATTACAGAGCAATTACATCGTTTGACCTCTACCCCCAAAATAGTTGGGTTCAATTTGAAATTCCCGACAACTGGCGTTGGGACTCTGTTTTCAATATCTCTTTAGACAACTATGAGAAAACCATATTGACAGCTTTACAAAACGGCTACACTGTTGGTATTTCGTTAGATATAACAGATGCCAACTTTATGAAGGAGCGGGGAATAGCAGTTGTTCCGGCACCCTCCATAGCCTCTATAAAAAAATCTGATAAAACAGGGCAGTGGGAAAAGATCACCTTAGCCGAATTGCGAAAGATAAACGCAACTAAAGAGGTACCCGGCCCCGAAAGAGAGATCTCTCCACTTATAAGATCGCGAGGCTTTGCCAACTATTTTATAACAGACGACCATATGGTACATATTATAGGTACCGCCCGAGACCAATTTGGCAAACTCTATTTTAAAATAAAAGATTCTGCCTACCGTAACGGTGTTAAGAAAAACGGAGGCTATGTATATATTTCGGAATCTTATCTCTTCTACAAATCGGTAGCAATTATTCTTCACAAAGATGCTATCTCATCCGATATTGTAAAGGAGATGTAACTAAAACTTTGAAGATTGTCTAATGGCCATTGGAAGAAAATTGAGATATCTAATAACGCCGCTCCTACTGCTTGTTATAGCTTGTGGTAAGGAGTTGCCTCCAGTTGAAGAGAGTATAGAACTTCCAACGGTAGAGACCACTTTGGTTACCGATATAGCAGGCTCTTCGGCCAAAGCGGGAGGGATTATTTTAGACAATGGTGGGGGCTTTATAACCTCTAAAGGGATCTGTTGGAGCAGTAGCCCCAACCCTTCGTTGGTAAACTCTATAACCAATGAGGGGAGTGGCAATGCCAACTTTATTGGCACTCTTACCCAATTAGACCAAGAGGGAGTCACCTACTATGTTAGAGCATACGCAACCAACCGGAAGGGAACCGCTTATGGAAACGAAGTTAAGTTCAACACCCGTTTCCACTTAGAGGGGGGCTACTCCATTTATATGGAGCACTCTAAAGGGGAGTACCCAAATGAGATAATTATATTGGGCGACGGCTACTTGGAGAGCGATTTTCAATATGGCAATAAGTTCGACCAAGATGCAACTACAGCGGTAGAGGCTTTTTTTAGTATAGAGCCTTATCTAAGCTACAGAGAGTATTTTAAAGTGTATAAAGTGGCAGCCTATTCGCAAGAGAGAGGAGCCTCTATTTTAGACGACAACATTACAAAGCAGACCGCTTTTAGCACCACCTTTACTGCCGGTACACACCTTACAACCAATACTTCTAAGGTTTTTCAGTACGCCTCTACCATTCCCGCTATGAGTGCCAAGCTACCCAATACTCTTATTATCTTAATGGTAAACCAAGACAAATATGGAGGTTACTGCTACTCACAAATAGATGGAGTATGGGACACAAGAGTAATTGCAATCTGCCCGGTGAGCAGTTCCAATAAAATAGGTGCAAACTTTACCCACTTTAGAAATTTGGTGATGCATGAGGCGGGAGGCCACGGCTTTGGCCGTTTGGCAGATGAATATGTGTCGGCTGGGGGGAGCGGCAAAGAGATTACCCAATCTTACCGCGACCGCTATCTAAACGGATTGCCATATGGAATGCGACCAAATATAGATTTAACCGGCGATCCCAATAGGGTAAAATGGAAACACTTTTTAGGAGTACCCGGCTACGAAGCGGTAGGAACCTACGAGGGTGCATTTGTTCACTCATACGGTGTTTGGCGCCCCGAAGAGAGCAGCTGTATGATAAATAATATCGCCTATTTTAATGCACCAAGCAGGGAGCATATAGTAAAACGGATAGTACGAACTGCTGCTGGGGTAAGGGTGAACGACTATTTAGATGGGATTGTTACCCCAATTCCGGGCGACCCTTTCAATTTTGAAGATTTTGTAGCCAAAGATATTGTTAGAAACCCGTTTCAATAGAGTTTTTTTATAGATAAATAGAATTTTAATAGATAATAAAATGAAAGCTAAAATCACATTCGCCGCCACCTTTCTCTCCCTACTCTCTCTCCTATTCTCTTGTAACTTGGAAGAGGTAAAAGAGCAGCCGGCAGTTGAGACAGGGGCTGTAATTGACATTACAGCAACCACAGCCGGGGTAGAGGTGAATATCCTTAGAAATGGAGGGGCTCCTATTATTACCCGTGGCGTATATTGGAGCAGCCACTCCAACCCCACCGCCCAAGACAATATTGTAGAGGAGGGCTCCGGCAAGGGTGAATTTGTTGCAACTATTACCGGCCTTACTCCAAAAGGGACATACTATGCTCGTGGTTTTGCTACAAATAGTATAGGTACAACAATGGGCGAAGTGGTAACCTTTATAACCCAATCGTCGCTTGCCACAATAGAGACCTTAGATATTTCGGTAATCCGCTCAACTTCGGCTCAAAGTGGTGGTACAATAGTGAGCGACGGGGGGAGTACAATAACAGCTAAGGGGGTCTGCTGGAGTACTCAAGAGAATCCCACTATTGAAGATTCCAAAAGTGAAGATGGTGAAGGAGATGACCCTTTTACAAGCGAAATTACCGGCTTGAATGCCAATGAAACCTATTATGTAAGAGCCTATGCCACCAACACCAGAGGAACAGCATACGGGCAACAGGTGAGCTTTACTACACAAGAGGGGATTGCCTATGTTACCACTTCGAGTATAACTTCAGTCACTTCCAATAGTGCAACAGTAAATAGTGAGGTGATAGACGACAGTGGCTTTGCCGTTACCGAAAGGGGTATTGTTTGGGGCACAAGCCCCAGCCCCACCATAGAGAGCAATAGAGAAATTTCGGGAAGCGGAGTGGGCCAATATAGTGTTGAACTTACCAATCTGTTACCCAATGTCAAATATTTTGTACGCTCCTACGCCATTAACTCTAAAGCTACTGCCTATGGCGAAGAGCTCTCCTTTACCACAAACGCAGAACTCCCTCTTTTAACAACCAAGGAGCCTTCATCTGTTATTTACAATGCTATATCTACGGGAGGAACAATAAGTTACAATGGTGGAGCAGATATAACCCACCGTGGAGTGTGTTGGAGCACCTCTCCCAACCCTACGGTAGATGGTAGTTTCACAAGTGATGGTACCGGGATTGGAACATTTACCTCTCAAATAGAGGAGTTGCAACCGGCCACCACCTACTACCTAAGAGCATATGCAACCAATATTGCAGGCACAGGATATGGACAAGAGGTTGAGGTTACTACCCTACCGGTACTCCGCTTTACTATTCCCAATTTTACCGACAGTAGAGTTTATAAAATAACCTACAATGGAGTGCAGTATGGCGAAGTGGCCAAGGAGTACCTCCGCCGCTCTACCACCTTCCATGCCCAAGCGGTGATTGCCTACCCTTCAAATAATTTAGAGGAGCCTTATAAATCTAATTTAACAAATGGCTTTGTAGCCCAGCTTCTCCTTCTAACCAACAATGCCGGCGACTCTCAAACCATAGGCGCCGTACATGGGGGTAAAGTAGCCTTTAACTTAGAGAGTGGAGAATTGGCAACCTACAGCGAAGGGAGCAGTGCCAATCCATTTACAACTCTCTACCTGCCAGTAGGAGGCGAGATTACGGGTGATCCAATAGCCGGTAGCGTAGAAGCTACGGTAGAGGCAGATATTATTACCGATATTAGAGGCGACGAAAGCAATATCTACCCTGTAGTAAAAATTGGCATTCAATATTGGATGGGTAAAAATTTAAATACCACCAAGTACAACAGCACTTTGGGTTATGGCGATATCCCCACCAACATCTCCGATTCGGAGTGGAGTGGATTAAACCTTGCCGCCAACTACTCTCCTGCAGTATCGGTACACGGATACCCCGATGCCAATTCGGCCGAAGCACAACCATTGCGCGAAAAGCTTGGTGTGCTTTACAGCTATTTGGCTATTAGTGGTGCAAGCTCTATAGCGGCAGCAACATTCGATGCCAATGGAAATATGGAAGATAATCTTTCGCCCCAAGGGTGGATAGTACCCACAAAAGGAGAGTTGGATATGCTCTACAACTATATGGGAAATGTCTCTACCTACACAAAGAGGTTGAGGGAGTTCTTAGATGAGAGTGGAGTGCCTACCAACATCTCCGGCAAAGAGGATGAGAATATTACAGGTTTTGCAGCAAGAAATGGAAGCTACCGCAACCATGGAGGTAATTTTGTAGCTTTGGGCAATGCCAATGGAGCTTTCTTCTGGAGTAGAACCAAGGGGACCGACGACCCCGCCGGCAAAGGGTGGTCTCTAAATTTGGTTTCACGGTATGAGCAGCAATATATGAGAGCATTCTCAATAAGGTCTATAAGAAAATAGTCAGAAATTACAACATATAGCAATAACAAATAAACTATTATGAAAAACAAAACTAACTTAACGCCTAAGGAGTATATCTGCCCCAGTTTTTGTATGGTCACTATACAGTTTGATCAGAACATATTGGGTGGCAGCGGTCAAACACCTGATTTTCCAGGAGAGGATTGGTAACTCCACTTTATATCTATTAACTTTTATCTATAAAACAATGAAAAGAGTAATAATAATCGCTTTACTTCTGTCAATTTTTGGCAGTTGTAACAAAGAAGAGCCCAGCTACAACAACGATGCTCAAGTAGCTGTGCGCACCCTTTCTATAGTGGCGCAAATGCCAACTGAACCTGCAACCCGTCTCTATCTCCAAGAGAATGCAGAGGGGAATATTAATGTTAAATGGAAAGAGGGCGACAAACTGAACCTCTGTTTTGTAGCCCACAATGGAGGAACAGTCAAAACAGTAAACGATATACCCATTATAGGGATAAGTGAAGAGGGTAAAAAGGGAAAATTTACAATCCCTATCCCTCCTGCTATTGAAGGTAGATTTGACCTCTATGGTATATACGGTGCCTCTTTCGAAGAAGCGGACAGTAAAGTGGTACTACTACCAAACTCCTTGGTTGAGAGTGGCTCGCTTGAAGGTGCCCAAGATATTGTAGTACTTAAATTTGCTGCTTTAGATATAGATGACCAATCTACACCGAGTGTCTCTTTTAGCCATATTGGGTCTATCATTGGAGTATGGCTCACAAATAGCACCCAAACTGCACAAGAGATTAGCTCCTTGGCCATTGAAAGCGACGGGGGAGAGTTCGATTGGATTGAGAACGGCACTGGAGCTGCAGAGTTGGATATCACTACAAATACATTTGTTGAGCGGGACTCTGGCAGTTCGCTCACAATTTTAGATTTAAATGGCCCTCCCATTACTATCCCGGTAGGAGAGAGTCTAAAATTTTATAGGTGGTTTGTACCAACAACCTCATACCAACCTGGGCATGAACTACAAGTTCTTATTGATGAGGCGGCTATGGCCGAAGAGATTCCTGCAATTGAAATGACTGCAGGACTATATTACCGTCTAAAATTAGAGAAAAGCGATGCCGGCTGGGGAAGATTGCAACCCCAACCCAACTCATTCTACTTTACTGTACCCGATTTTTCGGAGTCTGAGGTTTATAAAGTACTCTACAACGGCACACAGGTTGCCGAAGTGGCAAGGGAGTATCTAAAGATGAGCACCACGCATCACGACAAGGCTATAGTTGCATACCCTATGGTTGATGATGGTGGCGTTCTCACCGCCGATTTAACCAAAGGCTATGTAACAGAGATGCTTGCCACAGTCAACAATAATGGAGATGTTGGACCTGCAGCAATAAGGCATGGAGGTTCTGTTTCGTTCGATAAAGCAAGCAACACCATACTAGCCAACGGCTATTCAAGAGGAACACTTACCTCTCCTATCACTACTGTTTATATTGGAGAAGATGGCTCTTTGAGCAAAGATGAAATTGCTGGAAGTGTTGAGGCTACAGTAGTACCCGATATTATAACCGATATTAGAGGAGATGAGACAAACATCTATCCAATTGTAAAGATTGCTACCCAATATTGGATGGCTAAAAATCTAAATACAGGAAAGTATAACAGCAACCTAAGTTTTCAAAATATCCCTACAAATGTCTCTTCGGCAACTTGGGCAGGCTATCTTAATAATAAAGAGTTTGCTCCAATTGCCGCATTGGCTGGAGCAGGTTTGAACTATTATGACATTAACAACGCTCTAGCTATATCCAAAGAGAGTAGAGATTCCTATGGGGTTCTTTACACTTATGCAGCTATTAATGGTTCGGTAATATCTCCCAGTTCCTTTGATCTAAATGGCGACATTATAGACAATATTTCACCAGAAGGGTGGATAGTTCCTTCAAAAGCGGAGTTACAATCGCTCTTTAATTATGTTGCGTATACAAAGAGGCTGCGGCAGTTTTTAGATTCAGAAGGTAACCCCCGTAATATTTCAGGTAAATTAGATGAGAATATTAGTGGTTTTTCGGCAAGAGATGCAAGCTATAGGGCAGGTGCAGCCGCTTGGCAGAGCCCTGGAATCAATTCTGCTTTCTTCTGGAGTAGAACCAATGGAGCAACAGCCGAAATGGCTTGGTTTCTCAATTTAATAGATCTATATGAACAGAGCTATATGAGAGCTATGTCTATCCGCTGTATTAGGAAGTAGCAATGAAAAAAGGGGCGCTCTCTTCTCTTATTTTTGCTCTATTGCTACTTTTGAGTGGCTGTGTAAAAGAGCCTACTACTCAAAAAATTGAAGAGCTAAGCAACACTGTTATCCAGTTGGGTATCTCTATGCCAACCCAAAAAGAGACACGGCTCTCGCTACAAGAGAACAGCGTAGGCGACATTGAAGCCAAATGGAGAGAGGGCGATAAAATTTCGCTCTGCTTCCAATCTTTGGAGGGAAGTGTGGTTAGAACGGTGAATAATATAGTTGTAGAAGAGATTGCAGAAGAGGGGAAACGGGGGAAATTTACTATTGAGATTCCCAACGGAATCTCGGGCAAATTTAATCTTTTTGCCATCTACGGAGCCTATTTTAGCGAAAAGGAGAGTGCTCTTATTAAGATGCCAAATCCCACAGTGGGATTTGGCAATCTTGATGAGATTGAAGAGGGTATGGTAATGATATGCTCCTTAAGGGGGATTGAAGGTGGTACCTCTATAGATCTCTCTTTCTCCCATCTGGGCTCTATAATTGGGATTTGGCTCTTCAACTCTTCGGAAAACGATTTGACACTCTCCTCCCTCTCTTTAGACAACAACCTCTACAACTGGTACAACACCCTATCCGAAGAGGGCGAAGAGAGCTCTAATCTTATAGATGGTCTGTTGGTTGGCGGCAATAGTGATGGAAAGCTGCTATTCTTTGAAGATCAGAATATTAAGTTATATGCAGGAGAGAGTAGAAAGTTCTATAGGTGGATTGTACCCATTGGGGAGGTTGCAACTCAAAATAAATTGGCTCTAAAAATAGATGGAACTCCCATTGCCGACTCTATTCCTCTAAGAGTTATAGACCCGGGGAACTACTATAGATTGAAACTTATCTTTGATGAAAATGGATGGTCGGTTGCAGAACGAAGTGAAGCCACTATACATATTGGGGAGCTCTATTCACTCCCCAATGGAGGAGTGAGGGCACAGATTAACCTATTTAACGAAGGATCGTCGCCTGTTACAGTTAGGGGCCTCTGTTGGAGCAGTTCACCCTCTCCAACTATTGCCAACAATAAAACGGTAGATGGAACGGGATATGGTTATTTTACAACGATTGTAGATGAGTTATTAGAGGGAGAAACCTATTACTTTAGAGCCTATGCTACCAATAGTGAGGGAACTTTCTATAGCAATAGTGTATCGTTAAACACAAAATACCATTTGGATGGTAGCTATTCGATCTACCAGAATAATCTTTTAGGAACCTACCCTAATGAGATTATCTTTATAGGGGACGGCTACACAAAAGAGGATTATAGGTATGGTGCCAAGTTCGACCGTGATGTAGAGGCGGGAGTTGAAGCTCTCTTTAGTGTAGAGCCTTTTTTAACTTATCGCGACTACTTTAAGATTTATAAGGTAGTTGGCTACTCACAAGAAGAGGGGGCTACTCTACCCAACGACGGAATCTATCGCAACACACTCTTTAGCTCCGAATTTCCCGCCAGCGGCACCCACCTCACAACAGATACCCAAAAGGTTTTTCAATATGCCTCTATAATACCCGGTATGGCGGAAAGGCTACCCAATGTGCCAATTATTTTAATGGTCAACTGGGATAAGTATGGCGGCTATACCTACTCACAAATAGAGGGTGCCGGCGATACACGGGCTATTGCAATATGCCCCACCAGTACATCAGAGAAGATTGGTCTCAATTATACCAATTTTACCAATCTGGTGGTACACGAAGGGGGCGGACACGCTTTTGGAAGGCTGGCAGATGAATATGTAACAGCAGGCGGAAGTGGACTACCTATCTCTCAAGCATATATAAACCGCTATTTAGAGGGACTCCAATATGGTTTTAGACCAAATATAGATTTGACAGGCGACCCAAATGAGGTAAAATGGAAACACTTTATTAACAGAGAGGGTTATGCCGATGTAACCACTATAGAAGGAGCTTTTGTCTACTCTTATGGAGTATGGAAACCCGAAGTAAATAGCTGTATGTACAACAATATACCCTACTACAATGCACCTAGCAGGGAGCATATTGTAAAGAGAATTTTAAGAAGTGCGGCAGGAGTTAGGATTAGTGACTATTTAGATGGAGTTGTCACTCCTATTCCCAATGATCCATTTAATTTTGAGACATTTCTCTATAGTGATGTAACGAAAAGCTATAATGGGGAAAGAAAACCGACAATTCAAATCTCAACAATTACAGAAGTGGCTCAAAATTCTGCTAAAGTAGAGGGGCGGGTAACCTCCGATGGGGGATTGCCTATTGTTAGCAGAGGGGTTTGTTGGAGTAGAGATAGAGCCCCTTCTCTAAATGATCATGTAGTAGAAACATCAGGAGGGGTAGGAGAATTTTCAATTTCGTTAGAAAATCTTGAAGCCGATAGAGTCTATTATATAAGAGCTTTTGCAACAAATAGTTTGGGTACTACTTATGGGAAGGTTACTACTTTTGTTACCCTTGCTTCTTCTACTTATGGGGGCAAAATTTTGATGCCAAATCTTCCCGGTACAGACCTTTAAATCTATCCCTTAATAGGAAGTAATTAAATTTTACTATATTTGCCTTCCCATTCAATATGGTGTTAGTTCTTAGTTCGGGGTGTGGCGCAGTTGGCTAGCGCACCTGCTTTGGGAGCAGGGGGTCCTCCGTTCGAGTCGGAGTACCCCGACAAATTAAAAAGAGCCTGTAGCTTTCTGGTTACAGGCTATTTTTTTATCTTTAATAAAAAAAATGGCAAAGATTATTACACTGTTAGACAATTTTGTTGCCACTACCCAACTGCAGGGAGAACACGGGATTTCGCTCTATATAGAAGAGGGAGGCGAGAAGATTCTCTTTGATACGGGGCAGAGCGCGCTCTTTGCACAAAATGCAAACCATTTGGGAGTAGATCTCTCTTTGGTAGATAAGGTTGTAATAAGCCACGGGCACTATGACCACACTGGGGGTATTGCCCGTTTTTTAGAGTTGAACGATAGAGCCACAATATATATGCGTAAAGAGGCGCTTTGGCCCAAGTTTAACGGCGATAAGTATATTGGGATACCCCACAGCACACTCTCTCTTATTGAAGGGCAAAAAGAGCGCTTTAAATTGATTGAAGCGGGGGTTACACACCTCTCCAACTCTTTTTCTCTTCTATCTACCCCATGCCGCCCCTTACCTGCTATGCGCCATTTTTTTGTAGAGAGGGAGGCCAAAAGGGAGCCCGATCTCTTTTGCGACGAACAGTATCTGCTATATAAAGGGGCAGAGAGCAACACTCTCTTTACAGGGTGTTCCCATAAAGGGGTGGTGGCAATAGTAGAGGATTGCAAATCGCTTATTGGCCAAGAGATTGGTACTGTGATTGGCGGATTGCACACAATGGGAGCATCAAAGGAGGCTCTTGAAGTGTTGATAAAAGAGCTTAAAGAGAGTGGATTACAGCAAATTGTTACCGGCCACTGTACTGGAATAGAGCCCTATGTATATCTAAAGAGGCGGATGGGGGCGAAAATTGGATACTCCCATACCGGAGACTCTTTTAATCTACTCCAGTAAGGGCTATTTTTGGTCGCCAAACGACTTCATAAATTGAACCCGTTCAAATTTTCCGGGATTTTCTATGTTGGCATAATTTAATTTACCTCTAAAGGCCTCTACACTCTTAAAGCCCTGTTTATCCATAAAGAGGTGAAGGTCGTCTACAGCTGTACTTATCGCTTTTGCCCCCTTTTTGTATATGGCAGTACACATTTGAATGGTGGTTGCACCTGCCAAAATTTGCTTTATAGCGGTGGCCCCATCGTGAATACCTGTACCGGCCGAAAGGTCTATCCCCGACACTAAAGCAGAAACTATCCCCATCCAGCGGAGCTCTCTCAAACTCTCGTTGGGAGAGGAGAAGGCATCTGCAGGGTAGAGCCTCAATCTATCTATATCTATATCGGGAGAGTAGAAGCGGTTAAACATAACCACACCTTTGGCAC
>Ga0265293_10004547_pt1 | contig 24340 bp, 20 predicted proteins | sample Munlanlewell138R_FD_192505 | JGI IMG/M metagenome (GOLD analysis project Ga0265293, IMG submission 192505) | Leachate microbial communities from a municipal landfill in Southern Ontario, Canada - Leachate well 138R | ecosystem: Engineered > Solid waste > Landfill > Unclassified | place: Canada...
ATCAAACCCCTTTTTATATATGTCGCCTACAATATAATCTATATTCTGATTTATTGTATATTCTTCAGTTCTTATTTCTTGGAAGTTATCCTTAACATAGCCTTTTAAATATCTAATAGATAGAGAAGTATGGATAAACTTTGAATTCAAAGTTGTAATAAGTATTTTCATTGTAAAACCTTCTTTCTTGTTATTACCATAGTATAGCACAAAGGCCTGGCTAGATAAAAAGCTAAATAATAATATGTTTTATATTATTAACACAAATTTCTAAGTTAATCTTTGTCTTTATGGATTCAATTATATCAAAAACATAGTAACAATGTAATTTTCTAATATCCATAATTTTCAAATTACTTTCTCTAAATAATTTGTAAGTTTATGAAGGTATTTATCGATTTTTATAGAATAGTAATTGATAGTAATAGATTAGCATGCACTAGAGGAGGGATTTAATAAAATGCAAGAATTCGAGAAAATATCAATTGCTGAAATCTCAAAAACAGATATGTTGGTGATATTAGAGGCCCTTGAATATACAGGTAAAAACACTAATATTGATACTTTTCTGAAGCTAAAGGATAGCATTATTAAAGACTTAAGCGAATTAGCAGATACCAGCGAGGATGAATTTATAGAATACTTAAATAAAGATTTGTAGAATAGTGTGGAACGGCCAAGTCGTTCCTTACTTATTTCTCATAAATCTATAGGTGCCTGACTTTGTTCTTACGAAACTTATTATTTTGTATTGCTCAGTTATTTTCTTTATTACCTGACATTTTTTTAATAAGGAATGAAAAAACAACTCTCCTTCCTTATATTGAAATATATCTGGTAGTACATATTTATCAACTAATAGACTTTCTGCTGTGATTCTACCTTTTCTTAATTTTGCTAAAAAACCACAGAGATTTCTTATAAAATCTTCGTCCTTTACAGAAGTATACTCAAAATCCGTCCTCAACCCCCTAAGACCACCAAAAAAGAAACCAGGTAATGTATGCCCTTCTTTTTCTCCTAATATATTTAATGATTCTCTTAAAATTTCATATCTTGAACCAATATTTATACCATTTAGTGTATTAAGCAATTCAATACGCTTTCTTTCAAATTCAATACTATAGTTTCCTTCATATGTATCTAGCGAAAACCTAATATCCCTTGAATGATCATCTATAAATTCTTTTTGAGAAAAGCAAACTATTTCTTCTTTAACATAGCTAATAAGTTCATCAAAACTTATAGTTGAGTTACTTATTAGAACAAAAAAAATCCTTGAAAGTGCTAAACCTTCCAAAATTGATGTAATACTGCCTGAAGTATAAAGAATATTCTTTAACACTTCCCTCCTCGCCACTTCCCAATCATCATTTGCAAAGATTATTGGTGTGATTCTTGAAAAAATACTATCATCCTCATTATCCCAATAGGTTTTTTTGTCATTATGTAAGCATCCTATTAAACTATTGTTTTCTCCATGCCTATAGGAATACCATAATTTTAACTCCTCATAAAACCTCTTATAGTCTATTACTGAACCATGTTTATTTTCATCTGGAACTAATGACTTTATAGTAATAATCATAATTTCAACTACATATGTCCACTGATTTTTATTGTATTCAAATGAACTATGATGGTTAAAATCCTTCCTATATCTATTTACTTCCTCACAACAAGCACATAATATAAATCTATCTATTTTTGTTTCTAGCATACTGACACCCCTTAGTTAAGCTACATATATTATAGCAGAAAATACATTATTTAAAAAGAATAAGCTAGATACACTAGCTTATTCTTCAGCACTTTTTTTAGTTTTTTTAAGTATAAGGAACCCAATGATTATTAAGACCACGGGAAATACCGAATCACGTATTAACCTTATTGCAACTCTAAGGTTCTCTGAGTTAATATTCATTCTATTTGTTATATACACAATTTGATCTAGAAATTCATTTAATAAAACTAAGCCACCTAAAACTATCAGTCCTGTTCCAAAGTGCTTTCCATCTATGCTCTTAATATCTACTGGGAAGATTAAATCCTCATCTATGTTTTCACTACGTTCAAGCTTTTTTCTCATATGGTAGCAATCAAAAAAGCTATAGAACCATACTACTGCTGCAAAGAAAACTAAAAAATCTGCTGAGTAGAAGAAACTTGATAAGGCAATAATTCCAAAGAAGATTAGCATAAATTGCAACCCTCTTTTCATTAGCCCTATATACATATGTCCTCCTCCGGGTAAAAATGAGAAGACTGTTGACCAAAATGAACTATACTTTTTTGGTGAACTGCTACTGTAGTGGTTTACTCTGTTTTCATTAAAGCTATTTGAGTTATGGCTGTTTGCATTTTGATTACTATTGTTGTGACCATTTGAACTATAGTTGTTTCCGTTATTTTCATTTGCTAAGTTCTTTATAATTGGTAACCCACTTCTTTTTACACATTCAATGCATAAAATTTTCCCATTATGATTAACTGCACAATCCTTGCAAATGCTTACTCCGCAGTCTGAGCAAATATGGCTTGCATCTAAATTTTTATGATATTCACAATTCATTTATCCTGCCTCCCATTATCTATTTGTTAAAGCTATAGAAGTTTTTCACGTATTTTAAACCTTCTGATATTATAGTTTTTGGATTAGTCACAACTTGATTTATTTCAAAAGCACCTCGATAAAAGCCTCTTGCAATAATTTTATAGTCATAGTTGGAAAAGTTAAGTAATGAGATCAGAATTCCTGCTGCTACAAAACTAGCCCCCAGGTTCTTCAAAAGCTTAGTACTTCTCTTCTTTGAACTCTCTAAGTTACTTATTTTAATCATTACCTTATCTGCTAAATCATCTGGTGAGCATATAAAATGACTGTCTAGGATACTAAAGGCAAAACCTAAGTTTTCATATTCTATCTTACATGTATTGCATTTATCTAAATGCTTTTCAATACTATGTTTTTCAATATCGCTAAGTCTTTTCTCATAATATTTATCCACTTTACTTAAGACTTCTTTGCATTCCATTTGTATCCACCCCTCTCATTTAGCTTTATTAACTCATCCTTCATTAATCTTCTAGCTCTATAAAGTCTAGTTTCTACTGTACGTTCAGGAACATTAATGGCAGCAGAAATATCCTGATAGGACATATTGTTGAAGTGATACATAATGATTACAGTTTTGTATTTGTCAGGGAGCCCATATACTAATTCATGAACCTCCCTTTGATTTTCTGATATAATACAGGTTTCATCAGGTAAAGGATTATCGTCTCTGATATCAAGTTCTATAGCCTTATCATCGTCGTTTACTATACTAGTACTAAATGTTTTTACTTTTGTATTTTTCCTTTTCCAATCTATACAGGTATTTATTGAAATCCTATATACCCAAGTAGAAAACTTGCTTTCAAACCTAAACCCACCTATTTCTTTGTATATCTTAAGAAATATTTCCTGTGATAAATCTTGAGCCTCGTCATAGTTATTAGTAAATTTATAGGCCATTCCAAATACCCTATTCTTAAATAATTCAACAATCTCTCTGAAAACAGAATAATTTCCTGCCTTTAGCTCACAAACTAAACGTTCCTCATTCAAATTAAACCACCACCCCAATTCCTAACAAGCTAGTTTGTGTTAATACTTATGTTTCCATTTCTACTTCTTAAATAGAATTTTATATTAGTGTTTTCTATGAAATCATTTATGCTTTGTTCTGTAATTTCCTCAGTTACACTTAGACCTAATCTGTTACTAATATCTCCAAACTCTGTTTCAACATTAAAACTACCATTCTGATTTGATGGTACTGTAATGTCTATATTACCAAACTCATTTTCTATTTCTACACCTTTTTCAATTAATTCTCTAGTCCTAAACAATATATCTCCATTATTAGATATTATCTTTATAAATTTATTTGCCTCGTCTACTTTTATATTTCCAAACCTACTATATATATAAAGATCACCTTTAATGTCTTCAACATCTATATCAGCATGCTCATTTTCAATGTTTAAGTTTCCTCCTATATTTATTGCATCTACATTGCCAAACTGATTCTTAATACTTACATCCTTCTTGATATTTTCAACATATATATTATCATGCTGGTTTTCAATATCAATAGCACCTATAATGTTGATTACTTTAATATCTCCAAAAAAATTTTTTAATTTCAATGAACCTTCAACATCTGTTACTTCAATATTACCATGTTCGTTATTAATTTCTATATCTTTTTTTAAGTTCCATACAGTTGTGTCTCCAAATTTATTCTCTATATTAATTCTAATATTGTCTGGTATACGAACTACGTAGTTCACATTAATTTGTCCTGCTCTATTCTTATCATATTTAGAGCTATCTAAATCAGAATATATCCTGACAGTGCTTCCGCCCTCATCAATCTTTACAATGGTTTTTGATAGTTCATCAGCATATGCTTCATCATTATGTTTTATTTTAATCTCTGCTGCGACCTCTATATTATCTCCCGAACCTTCAGTTATTTCCACATCCCCAAAGCTATTTATGAGTTGAAGTTTATCCCTTCCATCTGCCTTAATGGTATAAGTATAATCATAGGTTATTGAATTTTTATAGTTTGGTATTCCCACAGAAAAATCCTCAAAATCAAATGATTTTACTATAGACAAAAAATTAAAACCTTTATTAATGCTAGGGCTTGAATAGATAGACGATATAACTATTATTATACTTAGCATGATTACACTTATGGGATCTATATAAGTCTTTATTTCCTCAGAATTTCTAGATACTATTAATTTTGTAACAATAATCTCTAAACCAAATAGTATGATAATACTTGGCCATGCAATAGCAAGTATTGTTTTGAGATTAATATCTGCAAAATTTCTCATAAGTAGTAAAATACCTATTGAAATAAGTGTTATAGCGAATGTTATGATGCCAATTTTCTTTTTTTGCATCCCATAGTCCTCCTTAATGCTTACTTATAACTATAGACGAACAACAAATAATAATCCCTTCAAAAAAAATAGAAATATTCCTTTATGCTTCAACATGAAGGATATTCCTATTTTAAAGTTTATCAGTTTTATTTACATTTTTTGAGGAGCTTCTATTCCCAGTAGTCCAAGACCAGTCTTAATCACAGTAGTAACACTATATACTATTAGTAGTCTTGCTTTTTGAAGCTCTTTATCTTCTACTATTATTGGACATTCATGATAAAATCTATTAAATGCTTGTGCTATGTCAATTATATGTCTTGCAATAAAAGAAGGTTCATTTTTCTCCATAGCTGTAATAATAGTATTTTGGAAGGAATAAAGTAATCGAAATATGTTTGCAGCCTCATCATTAGTAAGTAATGAATAATCTACATCTGTAGTAATATCATATTCTGCTTTGCCTAGAACACTGTTAGCTCTTGCATGAGTGTATTGGACATATGGACCAGTTTCTCCTTCAAAGCTAAGCATTCTATCCCAGTTAAATACGATATCTCTAATTTTGCTATTACTCAAATCATTAAATATAACTGCTCCTATGCCTACCATCTTTATAACTTCATCCTTATTTTCTAAATTAGGATTCTTTTCTTCAATAATTAACCTTACTTTCTCTATGGATTTATTTAATACATCATCTAGTAAGATAACATTTCCTTTCCTTGTTTGAAGTCTTCCCTCTTCTGTACTTACTCTTCCAAAAGGAGCATGATAAATATCTTTAGCCCAGTCATATCCAATAAGTTCTACAACCTTCATCCATTGTGCAAAATGAAGATTTTGAGAATAATCTGTAATATAGATGGATTTTGCAAAATCATAGGTTTCTTTTCTGTAAATTGCAGCAGTTATATCTCTAGTAGCATAAATAGTAGTTCCGTCGCTCTTAAGTATTATACATGGTGGCATATTGTATTTTTCTAAATCAACTACATATGCACCCTCGCTTTCTACTAGAAGGTTCTTTTCTTTTAGTAAATCCACTATTCTATCCATCTTATCTTCGTAGAAGCTTTCACCAGTATAGTAATCAAATTCAACTTTTAATAGATCATATATTCTATTAAATTCATCTAAGCTTAGGTCAACAAATCTTTTCCAGATCTCTCTAGCTTCTTCATCACCATCTTCAAGCTTTTTAAACCACAGTCTACCTTCATCTTCTAGTTCAGGATTTTTCTCTGCCTCTTTGTGGAATTTTACATAAAGCCCTTGAAGGGTCTTGATAGGCTCTTTATTAAGTGCCTCATCATCTCCCCATCTTTTATATGCAGAAATCATTTTTCCAAACTGTGTTCCCCAGTCTCCTAGGTGGTTGATGCCTATTGAATTATAGCCTAAGAAGTTATAAATCTTATACAGAGAGTTGCCTATTACTGTTGAACGAAGATGACCTACATGAAAAGGCTTTGCAATATTAGGTGACGAAAAATCAAATGTAACATTTTTACCTTTTCCAATGTCAGTGGATCCAAACATGTCTTTTTTCTCAAAAACTTCCTTCAGTACTGTTTCACCGAAGGTTTTTCTATTTATAAAAAAGTTTATATAAGGTCCAATATTTTCTATTTTTTCAAAGAGTTCATTTTTGCCAATACTTCCTACTATTTCCTGAGCAATAACATTTGGAGCTTTTCTAAGTTCCTTTGCTAATCTAAAACATGGCATTGCGTAATCTCCAAGCTCATAATTAGGTGGAACCTCTAAGAGTTCAATTATTGTGTCTTCGTTTAAATTATCAAATTTTTTGCTTACTAGCTTCCCAATTTCTTTTTTAAAGTCAATCATGGCTTACCTCCTTAATAAATTTCTTTCACCTGGAAATCAGGTTAGGTCATATAAAAAAATAATCTCGTCTCTAATAAAAGAGACGAGATTGATCCCGTGTTACCACTCTAATTGGAATACATTATGTATACCCACTCAAGCCCTTTAACGCTGGGTAGCGGCATATCCTACTTAAATTTCAGATAGCTTCTCAAAGGCTCTCTTCAGATATACCTATGTGTCAGCTCCCACCAACCTGACTCGCTATGACAATCAGTACAACCTACTTCCCTCTTCCTAGAATTTCGTATATTATTATAAAATATTACCATATGCCGTCAATAAAAACAAGGGTATTTTGCATAATTCTTAAAATGTTTATCTGTGTCATCCTGTCTTTTGTGAAGAATCTCTAATGCACCTAAAGAATTAACTACTTTAACTGTGTATGAGATTGACGAAAAAAGACACTTTATTTTTCTGGTATAAAATCCGTGCTAAATATAAATTCTTTTTCTAGACTGACACCATTAAGCTCTTTAATAGTTTCCCCTTCTACTTTTAAAACTACTTTTTCATTCTCTGGGAAAAACGTAAGTGTGTTAACTATGGAATCTATAGCCATTCGAGTTAGTTCTTCATCCTTAACCATATTGTCCACAAATTCCTTAGATAAATCTAAGTAAACTATGGGGCCCTTCTTTTCGAAACCTAATACCTTTGTGTTTTTAGGAACAGGAGATACAAAGCTTTCTTTATTATAATTAAATAGTTTATCTAATGCTATTTCCTCAATAGTCTTATCTTTAAGCATAGGATCATCTGATTTTATTTCAAATCTTTCACCAAAAATATATGGCAAATCTTTATGCTTTAAATACAATGCAAAATCTAAATAATTTGCTTTTTCTGAGCCTGTAGTATTATCATCTTCCTTTACTTGTCCCTCTGTCTGGTTATTGTTGTCATCAGCAGATATAACATCATTAGTTTCATTGTTTTTAGCCTTAGAACATCCTAATAGGCCAAATACTGCAATAACTAATATAAGAAAAAACACTAACCCTCTCTTCATCCCTACACCTCCATATTATTTTAGATTCTCAATATCATCTTCTTCGGTATATACCTTAATACCGTTTTTCTCGAGGAGTTCAGTCGTTATTCCATTTCCTACAATTAAAATATTCTTAAATTGCCCATCATATATTCTTCCCTTTCCGCATGAAGGGCTCCTTGCTTTTAGTATTGCAACTTTTGCTCCAGTTAGTTTTGCGATTTTTAATGTCTCCTCTGCACCTTTAACAAATTCTTTAGTTACATTCTTTCCTTCTATATTTACCACCCTTTTACCATCACTCTCATTACAAACAATTTCTGAAGGTAGTCTAGGAGTTGTTAATCCGCCTAATTGTTCTGGACAGACTAAGATTGCTTTTTTCTCCTCTAATAGTTTGACGAGTCTAGGATCAAGATTGTTCCCTCCACTATATTTGCAATTGACTCCTGCTAAGCAAGCACTTATTAAATACATATAATCATTCCCTATATATTTTTTAATAGTATAATTTTATCTACTTAATTTCAACTATTGTTACTCCTGTACCGCCTTCTCCATAGTTCCCTAATCTATAGCTTTTAACATGTTTATGTCCCTTTAGCTGTTGTGTTATACCTTCTCTTAAAATACCTGTACCCTTCCCGTGTATTATATAAACAGAATTTAGACCTGCTATATAAACATCATCTAGGTATTTATCAACATCAAACATGGCTTCCTCTAGATTTTTCCCTCTTAAATCCAGTTCGCTTTTTACAAAGGAGGATTTGGATTTTACTATTGATTTAACAGCTGTTTTATTTTTAGCTTTTTCATCTTTAACTGCTCTAACTAAGGTTGAAATATGAACATTGATTTTCATTATCCCTACTTGGACCATAACATTTCCTGCTTCATCAGGTGGATTTAGGACTACACCCTCCTGATTTAAACCTAATAAGGTTACACTCTCTCCAGGTTTTAAATCTTTAGGAGGCTTATTAGTCTTTTTAACTATTATACTTTCAGTAATGTCACCTTCTATTTTCTGTAGTTCTTGTCTTATTTTGTCCCTAGCCTCTTCTAATTTTTTGTTATGCTCCTTTTCAATTTCTGAAGAAATATCTCGTATTCCACTAATAATACTCTCTGATTCATCTTTTGCTTCTCTCAATATTTTTCTAGCTTCTTTTTTAGCTTCACGAATTACTTCATCTCTCAAGCTGTCAATTTTCTCTTTTTTCTGAAGAAGCTCATTTTTAAGCCTTTCTATTTCTTCTTTTGATTTTTTAGCCTCTTCTCTATTTTGTTCACTTTCTATTCTATCTCTCTCAATACTAGCCAATACATCTTCAAATTCAATGTTTTCCTTTGATACCAAGCTTCTTGCACTATCTATAACAAAATCGTTTAATCCTAATCTCTTAGATATTTCAAATGCATTTGACTTTCCTGGTACTCCTATTAATAGTTTATATGTTGGGCTCAGTGTTTCCACATCGAATTCCATAGCTGCATTCCTAACTCCCGGTGTAGTTAGAGCATAAATTTTCAGCTCACTATAGTGTGTTGTTGCAACAGTTATAACGCTTTTGCTATATAGATGATCTAATATTGCCATGGCTAATGCGGCTCCCTCAGTAGGATCCGTACCTGCACCTAGTTCATCAAAGAGCACTAGGCTATCTTCCTCTACATTGTTTAATATATCTACAATATTAGTCATATGAGATGAAAATGTACTTAAGCTTTGCTCTATACTTTGTTCGTCTCCTATGTCCGCAAATACGTTCTTAAATACAGACATTTTAGTGCCATAGTCTACAGGAATTTGCAAACCTGATTGTGTCATCAAAGCAAATAGTCCAAGTGTTTTTAATGTTACAGTCTTTCCACCTGTATTAGGTCCTGTAACTACTAAGGAATTAAAATCATCTCCTATATAAATGTCTATTGGTACAACTTTATCTACATTAAGAAGAGGATGACGACCGTTTTTAATTTTTATGTAGCCCTTATTATTTAATTCAGGCTTCATTCCTCGCATAGATAAGGATAATTTTGCCTTTGCAAAAATAAAGTCAATCTGTGCTAATGTCTTTTGATTAGATCTAATACCCTCAGCTGCTGATGCGACATACTCAGTGAGTTCTGCTAATATTCTCTCAATTTCAGCCTTTTCCTTTAGCTTTAGTTCCTTTAATTCGTTATTAAGTTGAACTATAACCATAGGCTCAATAAATAAAGTAGCCCCGCTAGATGACTGGTCATGTATCAGTCCTTGAAAGCTAGATCTATATTCTTGCTTTACAGGTACAACAAACCTTCCCTCTCTAATGGTTATGATCCCATCCTGTAGCATCTTCTTGTTCGTTGATGAGCTTATTATTGAATTAAGCTTGCTTCTTATTGAATCATTCTTAGATGTTATTTGCTTCCTAATACTTCTTAATAATGGGCTTGCACTATCTGCAACCTCTTCTTCACTAATAATAGCATTGAATATAGCATCTTCAATATTCTTATGAACGCTTAACCCATTTATTAGCTCTTGTAAAATCATATAGGTGGAATCTTGATCCCCCTTGTCTTGTCCTAAAAAACCCTTTATTCTTCTAGTAGCTCTTAAGGTATCTGCAATCTTTAACAGTCCACCTGGTGAAAGGACTGAGCCAATTTCTGATCTTTTTATTTCTATTAAAACATCATGTATACCACCAAGTGGTGCGCTACCTCTTTTAATCAAAAGGCTTACTCCCTCGTCTGTTTCATCCTGGGCATATTTAACCTTAACCAAATCTGTACTTGGAGCTAGTTTTTCTGCCACTTCTCTTCCTAAACTAGACTCTGTTCTATCTATAAGCATCTGAATAATCTTTCCGTATTCAAGTACTCTTAAAGTCTTTTCGTTCATATAAACCTCCTTATAGGCATGACTATGCCTTGATTACAAAACTCCCCTGAAAAAGTGTCCCTTAGTATTGCCAGTCTTCTTTTTCAATTCATTTACTATTTCCTGCATTTCATTATTGTCAATTCTATCATTAATAAAATTATAATATAATTCTTGTATTAGTTTAACATTATCTTTTTCTATAGTAAAATCTAACCTCATCATATCTATGCCAGTAGAAAAGATTTTGTTAGCACTTTCTACAACAATTAAAGGCTGACTGTTATAAATAACAGTAGATTTACCTTTCCTTTTCATTTCAAAAGTCATGCCTTTTCTGTCATATAGTCCATATCCACTAGCAAGCTCGCAGTTTTTACATCCTTCGTCATTCTTACAGCCCTTAACAAGGGACATAGGACAATGCTTTGTTGTCATTATTGGAAAATATCCATATCCTACAACCTCATATTCCATAAAATTGTTCCTGCAAATATCTGATATTTGATTTAACTTTAGCTCTGGAGAAAGTGTTAAACTGCTTACATTATAGTCTTTTAATAGTTTAACAGTAGAGCTATTAAATATATTAAATCCAATATCGCAATGTATATTTGTTTTATATCTCTTCCTAATAAATTCTAATGTCCCCATATTAGATGCACTTAATCCATCTATAGAATCTACTATTCTATCAAATACCATTTCAATTCTTTTAAATTTTTCGTTTGAAATAATCTTATCTGTAGATATATATACTTCCTTACTATTTTTTTTAACTTCTTTTATTTGGTTTTCGATATCTTCATTATATTCTAAATAAATTCTGTCCAGTTTATTAAGGTCAAGCTGGCCGAATTGGCTGCTATCATCTACCTTTATACTAGTTTTTCTTGATCTGTTATTATTATTTATTGAATAGTTAAACACTTTATTAATACCTTCATTAAGTTCCTTGCTTGTTACCTCTATTCGATGATTAAAGTTACTCCTGCTTTTGTTTAACTCCTCTATTCCTTTTCTCCTTAGTCCATTTAGAACACTAACTGGAACCATAGCTCCTTCTTCAAGTTCAATGTCATTATTTTCTGTTATATAAGGTGTATCACCTAGCTTATTTATTTGCTTAAGTATTTTTTCATTATCCAATGATAGCTTTATACCCTTCTCAACTACCTCTTCACTTGTCACAGTAATATAGTCTTGGTCCTTCCATATTATAAGCTTGGCCGGCTTACCTATTTTCAGTTCTACTGCCATGTTTATTTGGGTCTTTTTGAAATTATCTTTGCTCTTATAGGTTTCCTCTGCAGTAGTATTTAATAATAAATTAAAGGTTTTATATACCTTAGAACCTACTTCAACACCATTTGCCAATTTTAATCTTATGATCTTTCCTTTATTGCCCTTTTCCGTAGTTTCATTGTACTCAAATAGATTATCAACTATCTGACCATAACCTTTTCCACTTTTATTTATTATTTCTATACCGTCACCTTTCCTAAGTTCATCCTCTAGCTTTATATGCATAAGACCTTTGTCAATCTTAACAACTTCACCTATTAATATGCCTCTATTGTTTGGTTTGTCAAAAGAAATTAAGTCTTTTCCATAATCACCTATTAAATAGCCTTTTGTAAATCCTCTATTAAACACTTGTTCCATATCTCTATAGTCCTTTTCCGTTAACCTTTGACTATGCTTTCCAAGAACTCTATCTAGCTCTTTTCTGTATCTGTCTACTATTATAGCTACATATTCAGGCTTTTTCATTCTTCCTTCTATTTTCAAGGAAACTATTCCTGAATCTATTATTTCATCTAAGTGTTCTATTGTATTTAAATCTCTTGGACTAAGTACATATTTTTCTTCGAACTTAGGACTTATAGTTTTATTTGTTTCAACATTTACAATAGAATATGCCATTCTACATGGTTGGGCGCATCTACCCCTGTTACCACTTCTACTACCTATCATACTGCTCATTAAACACTGACCTGAATAACATACACATAATGCACCATGTATAAATGTTTCTAGTTGAATATTTGTCTTTTCTTTTATATACTTAATTTCATCAATGGATACTTCCCTAGCAAGAACCACTTTTTTAAAACCTAGTCCTTCTAAAAACTGTACTCCTAGGTAATTATTTATGGTCATTTGAGTGCTTGCATGGATTTCAATATCAGGTAGGAGTTGTCTAATGATTCTAACTAGACCTAAGTCCTGTACTATTAATGCATCAACATCTATGTTATATAAAAAAATCAAATAATCAATTACTTCCTTTAGTTCAGTATCATCTAATAGAATATTCACTGTAACATATACTTTAACTTCTCTTAGGTGTGCATACTCCACTGCTTTTTTTAAATCTTCATCACTAAAATTAGAGGCATATTGTCTTGCATTAAACATTTTACCTCCCAAATATACTGCATCTGCACCATTTTCTACTGCAGCATGAAGCGATTCTATGCTGCCTACTGGTGCTAATAATTCAATTTTATTTATCATAAGCTCATCTCCTATTTAACACGGTGTTTAGGTAAAAAAGAAAGAGTAGTATTCTACTCTCTAAAGCTAGCCTAACTATATTATAATGTTATTAGTTTTCTCCTACAATAGAATTTTATCACATCAATATACTATTATATATTAATCCATACCCAACATTTTTAAAGCTTCTCTTAGTTCCTTTCTAAGCTGAACCATTTCTACTTGATCTTCAAACAATTTGTTCTGAAGGTCATCAACAGACTTGCTTTTTTTAGCTAATTCTTCGTCCTTTGACTTTAATTCCTGTTCATACTGTCTAACAGACTTATTTAGATTCTCCATCTCTCTTTTAGATTGTAACAGTTCATCTTTATAGCTATTACACTCATCTTTTAATCCTTGTAACTTATTATTATTACTAACTAGGTCTGTTTTCATTTTTTCAAATTGCTTTAAGGGTTCGACCACATTTTTATTTATTTCATTTAATTCCTTAAGAGTTTTAGTATACTTATCAGCCATATTAAACGCAGCCAGTATGGCAGCCATGGTTTGACTTAGCCTATTATTTTTGATTATAATCTCTTTCATGTTATCATCAATAATCTTTGCAATACCTGATATGTATTCCTCAGACTCATTTCCAAGTACAGAAAACTCTTGACCATTTATATTAACTATAACTCTTTTTTTGTTCGTCATAGCCACCTCTCCTTTAAAAACATCTTAACTATAATATTCTTTTAATTTATGTAAATTCCTTCTATATATATAAAGTATTTAATAATTTTTAAAAAATATTTTTAGTAAGCATATGGAAACTAATTTTATAACTAATCCTTATTTCAATTTACTTAGAAAAACACATAAAATAGGCTGCTGAAATACATCAGCAACCTATTTTTATAATATCAATATTTTATTTCAAAGAACTCTAAATGGTAATTTCTAAATGTTTATTATGCTGGCTTTTGAGTATCAACTAAGTTAGATTTTTTTGCTGTTATCAGTTTAATCACATATAGAGTGACAAACATCATAACAAAGGATAAAGGTAGCACAATCCAAGCTGACTGTATAAAACCAGCAAGAATATAACCAACAAATGAAACAGCTGCCACTGTCAATGCATAAGGAAGCTGTGTTGAAACGTGGTTAATATGGTTACACATAGCTCCTGTAGAAGACATTATGGTTGTGTCTGAGATAGGAGAGCAATGATCTCCACAAACAGCACCAGCAAGACAAGCTGAAACTGAAATTATCATCAATTCTGGCTCAAGACCTACTGCAACAACTATTGGTAGTAATATACCAAAAGTTCCCCATGATGTACCTGTTGAGAAAGACATACCAATAGCTATAAGGAATACAATTGCTGGAAGGAATAATCTAAGTCCTGCAGCACTTCCTTCGAATATCCCGCTAACAAATTCTTTAGAGCCAAGAATGCTTGTCATTCCGCTCAATGTCCAAGCAAAAGTAAGAATAAGAATGGCTGGAACCATAGCTTTAAATCCATCAGGGAAACATCCCATACATTCATTGAAGCTTAGAACCTTACGAACCAGATAGTATATGATTATAATAATAAGTGCAAGAGTAGAACCTAGTGAAAGGCCTAAAGAAGCATCAGAGTTAGCGAAAGCTTCCACGATATTTGCACCTTCTAGTATGCCGCCTGTATAAACCATACCTACTACACATAAGATGATTAGTATCAGTACAGGAACAACCAGATCCTTTACTTTTCCTTTACTAGAAGTTACTTTGTTATCCTGACCTTCATAAGGTCTATCAGGTGTTGTATAGAGATCTCCATTTAAAATGGCATTTTCTTCATGTTTTCTCATTGGTCCAAATTCAATTCCCATAAAAGTAATGAAGATAACAGTTCCAATGGTTAGAAGAGAATAAAGATTATAAGGAATTGCACGAATAAAAAGTTCAAGACCATCATAACCTTCTACTATTCCAGTAACAGCAGCAGCCCAAGATGATATAGGAGCTATCATGCATATAGGTGCGGCAGTGGAGTCAACAATATAAGCTAATTTGGCACGTGAGATTCTGTGTTTATCTGTAATTGGTCTCATTATGTTACCAACTGTCAGACAGTTAAAGTAGTCATCCACAAATATAAGAACACCAAGTCCGAAAGTGGAGAACATAGCACCTTTTCTTGTGCGGATTTTTTGTGTTGCCCATTTCCCATATGCTGCAGAGCCACCTGCCTTATTCATAAGGCTTACAATTGCTCCTAAGACGACTAGAAAAATCAGTATACCTACATTCCAGCCATCAGCAAGAGAAGGTATAAAGCCTTCAGTAAACATTGCATCAAAGGCTTTTAGTGGATTAAAGTTTGCATACAGTAACGCTCCACTAACAATACCTATGAAAAGAGAACTGTATACTTCCTTTGTGATAAGAGCTAGTGCAATGGCAATAATAGGCGGAACAAGAGACCAGAATGTAGCGTATACACTGCTCTGGTAAGCTTCACCAGCGGTGTCCTCAGCAAAAGCTGGTAATACGAACACCAAAACTAGAGCTGTCAGTACAAGCAGTAGTGATAAAAGCTTTTTCCAATTCATAATAACCCCCCTAAAAATATTTTTTTATAAAAATTGGGCTTAAAAATATCCCATATTTTTATCAATCCATTATATTTCTAAAAAACAATTCCCCTAAAAACAAAATTTATAATATAATTCTTTATATTTATTCAAATTCCTTTAAATTTACAAAAAGAATTTTAAAAATATATTTTAAATTTGTACTTTTAAATTAATTAATATAAAAGAGCAGTTGCCTGCTCTCTTTATTAGCTTCTTAAAGTTGCATTTAAATTTTCTTGTAGTTTCACTACTATTTTATCGTGAACCCTAGCTACATCCTCATCTGTTAATGTCTTTTCGTGAGATCTGTAGATGATTGAGTATGCTACACTCTTCTTACCTTTTTCTATTTGTCCACCTTTGTATACATCAAATAGCTTAATAGCTTCTACTAGTTTCTTGCCATTCTCCATTATTATCTTTTCTATTTCTTTTACCATAATCTCTTCATCAACTACTAGTGCAATGTCTCTAGTCACTGATGGATATTTTGGAAGTGGAGTGTATTTTCTATCTAGGTTAGAATGTAGTACTATTAGTTCAAAATTTAACTCCGCTACATATACTCTTTCTTTCATTCCAAAGTTATCTAGCACATCAGGATGAACCTCTCCAATTATTCCGAGTACATGATTTCCTAGTGTTATTGTTGCAGTTCTACCTGGGTGGAAAGTGGAGTCATATTTTTCCCTAATGTATTCAAAATCTCTAATCCCAAGTTTCTCAAATAATGTATCTACTACTCCTTTAAGCGTAAAGAAGTCGCTACTTCCATACATTCCAATAGAAAGTGTCCTACTTTCATATGGTAGCTCTTTAATAGGAAGTTCCTTTGGTGTGAAAGTACTTCCTGTTTCATAAACCCAAGCCCTATCTACTCCATATTTATAGTTTCTTGTCATAACCTCTAGCATATTGCCAATAAGGGTGGTCCTCATTACACTAAAATCTTCTCCTAATGGATTTCTTATCTCAACAGATTTTCTCTTTAAACTTTCTTCAGAAATATTTAATTTATCATATTGCTTAGGACTTATAAAGGAATAAGTAGTAATTTCGTTTAATCCTATTCCAGTTAATATGGCTTTAGCTTTGTCTTCTATTTGTCTAAATAATGTTTTCTCAGCTTTAGTTAGAGTTCCAACTAAAGGCTGTGATATAATCTTATCTATTCCATAGATTCTACCTACTTCTTCTATTAAATCTGCCTCTATAGTTAAATCTCTTCTAAAGGATGGCACTGAAACTACTATTTTATCATTTTCAAGCTTTGATTTTAATTCTAAAGCATTTAACATTTTTACCATTTCACTAGCTTCAATGTCTGTTCCCAATAGTCTGTTAGCCTTTTCTGGTAATACCTCCAAGGTTCTCTCTTCTGCTTTTCCATCATATATATCAATATGCCCAGATACTACCGTACCTGCACCTATTTCTTCTATAAGTTGACATACACGATTACAAGCTATATCTGATAGATTTGGATCTAAATCCTTTTCATATTTTGCTGATGCTTCAGTTCTTAAACTAACCTTACGTGAAGTAAGCCTTACACTTCTTCCATTGAAGTTTGCAGATTCTATAAGTATACTAACAGTATCATTTGTAACTTCGCTGTCTTCCCCACCCATAACTCCAGCAATTGCCATAGGTCTACTTTCATCTGCAATGACTAACACGGAACTCTCTAAGTTTCTCTCTATTCCATCAAGGGTCTTAATTTTTTCTCCTTCTCTTGCTCTTCTGACAATAATCTTTTTGCCTGATAATTTGCTTAGGTCAAAGGCATGTATTGGCTGCCCAATCTCAAGCATAACATAGTTAGTTATATCTACTATATTATTTATAGGTCTTACTCCTGCTTCCATTAGTCTTCTTTGTATCCACATTGGTGATTGACCTATTTTTATGTCCTTTACAACTTTTGCATAGTATCTATTACATAAATCTTTAGCTTCCACTGATATTCCATTAAAATGGTTATCAATATTATCTACTTGGTTATTTATCTTGATGTCCAAATGCTTCATAGTTTTTCCTAGAGTTGCGGCTGTTTCTCTAGCCATACCTATAATGCTTAGACAATCAGGACGGTTGGGAGTTATTTCAAAATCTATAATTTCTCCATATAGTCCTAGAGTTTCTTTTATATCCTTACCTAAATTATACTCCTTATCTAGTATAAAAATACCATCCTTGTTTTCTTTTGGTACTACATTATCATTTATACCTAGTTCTTGAGCCGAACAAAGCATTCCACTTGATTCTACACCTCTTAATTTACCCTTTTTTATCTTGACTCCTCCTGGTAGCTTAGCCCCAACTAGAGCTACAGGAATATAGTCTCCTACTTTGATATTATTTGCTCCAGTCACTATTTGAATAACTTCAGTCCCTACATCTATTTGAGTAATTACTAGCTTGTCAGCATCTGGATGCTGAGATATTTCTATTATCTTTCCTACAACAACCTTCTCTATTCCTTTATCTATTGCTTCAATTGAATCAACATGGGAGCCTGACATAGTCAGTTTATCAGCCAACTCTTTTGAGTCTATATCTATATCAACATATTCTTTAAGCCATTTAACAGGTATTAGCATATTTTCTCCTCCTTATCCTAAAACTGATTTAAAAATCTCATATCATTTTCAAATAACAGTCTTATATTATTAATTCCATACTTAACCATTGCAATCCTATCTACACCTAATCCAAATGCAAAGCCGCTATAGATTTCTGGATCTATTCCGCAATTTCTTAAAACATTTGGGTGTACCATTCCACAACCTAGAAGTTCCATACTCCAACCTGTTCCATTACATGAGTCACAGCCTTTGCCCATACATTTCAAGCAAGATACATCAACCTCTGCGCTTGGCTCTGTAAATGGAAAATAATGCGGTCTAAATCTAGTCTTCATATTGCTTCCAAACAATTCTTTTATGAACATATCTATTGTATGCTTTAGGTTTGCCATTGTTATGTTTTTATCTACTACTAAGCCCTCTAACTGATGAAACATAGGAGAGTGTGTATCATCAACATCATCAAATCTAAATGTTCTACCAGCAGATACAATTCTTAGGGGTGGTTTAGATTGCTTCATAGTTCTTATCTGTACTGGCGATGTATGAGTCCTTAACAAGATTTCATCAGTTATATAAAATGTATCAGATGGATCCCTTGAAGGATGGTTTTCCGGAGAATTTAAAGCATCGAAATTATTCTCTACAGTCTCCACTTCTGGGCCTTGGACAATACTGAATCCCATACTCATGAAGATATTTTCCAATTCTTCCATAACTCCTATTAAGGGATGTCTATGACCCTTGTCTATGCTTTTACCTGGCATTGAAATATCTATTACTTCTGCCTTCAATTTTTCCTTCTTTACTTCTCCTTTAAGCTTTTCTTTGGTTCTTTCTATCTCACCTTCGATTAGTTCCCTTACTTCATTTGCTAATTGCCCTATTATAGGTCTTTCTTCTGATAATAGTCCACCCATGCCTCTAAGTACCTGAGTTAGTTCTCCTTTTTTTCCTAGATACTTAACTCTTGCTTGCTCTAAATCATCTAATTTGCTAATTTTACTTAGTTCGCTTAGGGCATTTTTTTTTATATTACCTAGCATTTCCTTCATTTATATCGCTCCTCCCAAACTTTTTAAAAACTAACTATGTATTCCATTATAATCCACTATAAAAACATAATAAAGCCTTCGTCACAAAGGGACGAAGGCTTTCCGTGGTACCACCCTAATAATTTGATTATTCATCAAATCACTTATTATGTTAACGGTAAAAACCGGCTTAAGTCTACTACTATTTCAACCTAGCAGTTCAAGAGTGAACTTCTGTATTCTCATACTTAGAAGTGTTTACAGCCCGCGACACTTCCTCTCTTAAAGTAATTAGATACATACTCTCTCTATCATCACTTTTTCCTATTAATTTTTAGTATATTAGTTTATCATGAGCTCTTTGTATATTAGATAGGCGTTAATAGAGCCAGTTAGCTCAAATAGTTTCCAGAAAAACTCTGCATTTAACATAGATAAAACACCTCTCTAAGCTATTTACTAAGATTATAGCATGAGGCGTGACAAAAAACAAGGAATATGTAAACTAATTTTTATCAAGTTTTTAATCTCTGTCTTAAAACCTCGTACATTATAACGGAAGAAGCAATGGCTGCATTTAGTGATTCTGACTTCCCTGGCATAGGAATCTTAATTAGCATGTCAGAATCATCTATGACTTCATCTGATACTCCAGATGCTTCGTTTCCAATTACTAAGGCAAAGTCCCTCTTAAAATCCACATCAAAGCTGTATGCCTTAGCATCTAACGATGTTGATATTACAGTTATATCCCTAGCCCTTAAATCCTTTATGGCTTCATTGGCGTTTTTATAATGTACAATGGGAATATGGAATATAGAACCCATAGTGGCTCGAATAGTTTTTGGATTAAATATATCTACACAGCCTTCAGTTACTATAATTCCATTGGAGCCAAAAGCGTCAGCTGTTCTAATAATAGTGCCCATATTGCCAGGGTCCTGAACTCTGTCTAAAAGAATTATAAAGTTTTCGTTTTTTCTCACAATATCATCAATTTTCTTTAAATCATAATGTACTACTGCTAGAATTCCTTGAGGCTTTTCTGTATCACTTATTTCAGCAAAAAGCTTATCTGAAATATAGTTAGTTTTATATTTCCCTAGATCTAATTCATTAAATAATTCTTTCCCTCCATTAATACTAGATAGCATATCTGAATAAACTAGAGAAGAAATATTTGCATTTGAATCTATACAGTCCTTAACTGCTCTAATACCCTCAACAAAAAAACTCTTTTTAGTCCATCTTTCTTTTTTTCTGTGAAGTGCTTTTACTTCTTTTATTATGAAATTTGAAGAACTTGTTATCATTTCAATCATTCTTATAACCTCATTCTGTTCTTTATATTTTACATAATTGTTTTCTACATATTATTATATCACTTTTATCATTAGTTAATAAACTATGAATTAGAATAAGAATAAGAAAAACAAAAAAGTTCCGTACCCGGAACTTTAAAATCTATGCATTCTTTGAAACTTCAACAAGTTGTGCAAAACCTTGTGCATCATGAATTGCCATTTCTGAAAGCATTTTTCTGTTTATTTCTATATTAGCCTTCTTTAAACCATTTATAAAAGTGCTATAAGACATACCATTTAATCTAGCTGCAGCATTTATTCTTGTGATCCATAGCTGTCTAAAATCTCTCTTCCTTAATTTACGTCCTACATAAGCATATTGTAGAGATTTCATTACTGCTTGATTAGCTGGTCTATAAAGTTTGCTCTTTGCACCAAAATAGCCTTTTGCAGACTTTAATATCTTTCTGTGTTTTTTCTTTGCATTAACTGCTTTTTTTACTCTAGCCATCTATTCTTTCCTCCTCGTTCATCTAATTTAGTATGGTAATAATGGTCTTATTCTTTTTTCGTCTCCAGAGCTAACTAATGTCGCTTTTCTTAAATTTCTAACTCTTTTTGCAGACTTCTTACCAGTTAAGTGGCTTTTATATGCTTTATATCTCTTTAATTTTCCAGTCCCTGTTTTCTTAAATCTTTTTGCTGCTCCTCTATGTGTTTTCATTTTTGGCATAATGTTTCCTCCTTTCAAGTAATCAGTTTTTTGGGTTCAAATGCATTACCATGTTCCTACCTTCAAGTTTAGGATGTTTATCTATGACTCCATACTCTGAGATTAACTCGGCAAACTTCTTAAGCACTATCGCACCTTTTTCAGTATGGCCCATTTCCCTACCTCTGAATCTAACTGTAACTTTCACCTTGTCTTCATCTTTCAAAAAATCAATAGCTCTTTTAGCTTTGACATTTAAATCATTTGCTTCAATTGATGGTGTAAGTCTAATTTCTTTAACAGTAATAACTTTCTGATTTTTTCTTGCTTCTTTTTCTCTTTTTGCAAGTTCATACTTGTATTTACCATAATCCATTATTTTACACACAGGTGGTTTCGCATTTGGAGCTATCATAACTAAATCTAGCTTCCTTTCGTCTGCTATCTCCATTGCTTTCCTAGCTGACACAATGCCTAGCTGTTCTCCTTCTACATCAATCAACCTAACTTCTTTTTCTCTAATTTCCTCATTTACCTGAAGATCTTTAATATAAGACACCTCCTGAATATTTTTAAATAAAATAAAAGCGGATAGTAGAAACTATCCGCAATATTACACGATAAAAAGTGTAAAAACACTTGTACTTCGCCAATATTAACCTTATAAGCTTATGCGCTGTAAGGTGAGAAGCGGACACTTCTACTTTGTTTTATCTTTAATATAAGTCTTAGTACATTATATTCAATCATTGGACATTTGTCAAATCTTTTTAAATTTTTTTTTATAAATTTTTATGTGGAGTATTTACTCCAAGATTTTACACTGTTTTTCTTTAATTTATTTTACTTTTGACCCTTTTTATCTAATATTAACCTAAGCATTGGTTAAAATATTACTATCAAATAAAATATCTTCAACAAAGAGGGTGATTAATATCTTGAAAAAAAAGATTATATTTATTATTGTTGTAATTTGCCTATCAGTTTCTACTTTTTTGTTTTATGAAATGTATTTCTCAAGTTTAAATTTAGTCAATATTTCAATTGTCGATAGATTTTTTGTTTGGATGATAACAATAATAATACTAGTATATTATATAAAGCTTGATTCTAAACCTTGCTTAGCTCCAGCTTCTTTTAGTGGTGAAAAAAAGAAGCTGGAAGATGCTAGCAATGATAACAACAGGCCAAATGTTTCTTTTAAAGATGTTGCAGGGTTAGAAGAAGTAAAGGAAGAATTACATGAAATTACTGATTTTATTAATAACTCTGAAAAATACATTAAAATGGGAGCAAGAATTCCACGAGGAGTTTTATTCTTTGGTCCGCCCGGCACAGGTAAAACTCTATTGGCAAAAGCCTTAGCAGGTGAAACAAAATCTACTTTTTTATATGCTAGTGGTTCTGAGTTTGTTGAAAAATATGTGGGAATAGGTGCAAAGAGGGTTCGTACTCTATTTGAAAAAGCTAAAAAAGAAGCACCTAGTATTATATTTATTGATGAAATCGATGCCATAGGCTCAAGAAGAAATTCAGATAGCAATAATGAGAAGGATCAAACTCTAAATCAACTTCTTGTTGAAATGGACGGTTTTTATAAATCACAAACTGTAATAATTATAGGAGCGACAAATAGAATAGATTTATTAGATGAAGCTCTTCTAAGACCTGGAAGATTTGATAGACATATTTATGTAGGAAATCCAAATGTAAAAGCTAGAAAAGAAATCTTTAGTGTTCACACCCAAGATAAGCCTCTAGATAAAAGTATTAATATCGAAGACTTAGCAAAAAAAACACATGGATTCTCAGGAGCACAACTAGCTAATATTGCAAATGAAGCAGCAATAATTGCTGTTAGAAACAAAAAAAAGTTAATTGATATAAATGATTTTAACTCAGCCATTGAAAGGGTTGTGGCTGGGCTTGAAGTAAAGAATCCTTCTGTTTTGGACAAAGAAAAGAAAGTTGTATCCTACCATGAAGCAGGTCATGCACTTGTAGGAAGACTTTTAAATGTAGATATGGTACAAAAAATATCAATAGTTCCTAGAGGGCAAGCATTGGGTTATGTTTTGAGAATTCCTGAGGAAGATAGGTACTTACTAACTGAAAAAGAACTTAATGATAAAATCAAGGTCCTTTTAGCAGGAAGAGCTGCAGAACATGCAACTTTCGGTGAAATAACTACAGGGGCCAAGGATGATCTTATTAAAGCCACTGAAATTGCCCAGGAAATGGTATGTAGCTATGGAATGAGTTCTCTTGGGAATATTTCCATTAAGGAACAATATATTAAATATTCCTTAAATAAGATTGATAGGGAAGTAAAAAAAATAATAAATTGCTGTTATGATGATGCCTTGAAAATGATAAAGACAAAAATGGATATATTGCATATGATTTCTGAATATCTACTAGTAAACGAGACCATGACAGGTGATGATCTTGAGTGTGTATTAAAAGAATACCTTGCTTCACATGTAGTAGCTACTTAAAATAGATGACTAAAAAAAGTTCAGGTAACAGCTTTCTTCTACCCGAACTTTTTTAGTCTATATATGACTATATAAAAGTCGCTATTAATCCTTGGACTACACCAATAATAAAGCCAAGAACTCCACCTAATATTTCTATGTGCTTTAGCTCAGACTTAGCTATTGAAACGATTATTTCTTCTATCCTCTCAATTTCAAAAGAATTAATCTTCTCCTCCACAAGTTCGGATATGCTTATGTCCTTTGAAGCCTTATCAACTGCTTTTTTAATCATATCGTTAATAATAGCCTCTCCATCCTTATCAATATATTCATCTACATAAGAATAAATCATATTCTTGAAAATGCTGGGCATAATTGATGGAAGATTGT
>Ga0265293_10004549_pt1 | contig 24337 bp, 18 predicted proteins | sample Munlanlewell138R_FD_192505 | JGI IMG/M metagenome (GOLD analysis project Ga0265293, IMG submission 192505) | Leachate microbial communities from a municipal landfill in Southern Ontario, Canada - Leachate well 138R | ecosystem: Engineered > Solid waste > Landfill > Unclassified | place: Canada...
CCTCTATACCACGAAACTTGCGCCGGCGTGCAGGTGCATTCTCTGGATGTATCGCCCAAATATCCGCATTTGCATGGGTTCATCGAAGCGGCAAGCATTGTGCGGCATGGATAGGTGAGCGTTCCGTTCACCCGTGATATTGTTACCTCACCATCTTCAAGGGGCTGCCTCATAACCTCCAACACATCCTTGCGAAATTCGGGCAATTCGTCTAAAAACAAAACCCCGTTATGCGCAAGGCTAAGCTCCCCCGGTTTTGGAACACTACCCCCACCTGCCAATGAAGCGGCGGATATGGTATGATGCGGATTGCGAAAAGGGCGCACCGTTAAAAGGGATGAATTCCCCGGCAATGTGCCTGCAATTGAGTGAATTTTTGTTATTTCAAGCGCCTCGTCAAATGTTAAGTCGGGCAATATGCTCGGCAGGCGCTGCGCCAACATTGATTTGCCGCTGCCCGGCGTCCCTATCATCAAAATATTGTGCCCGCCCGCAACAGCAACCTCAAGCGCGCGTTTAACATTTTCTTGCCCTTTAACATCGGCAAAATCCAATGGATAATCAATATTGGCGTTAAACAGAGAATCGGTGTCTGTAAAATGAGGGCAAAGCTGTTGCTCGCCCCGAAGATGCAAGACGATATCATAAAGAGTATGCGCCCCGTAAATTTCAATGTCTTTGACAACCGCCGCCTCGTCCGCATTATCAAAAGGCAAAACAACCTTTTTAACGCCGTTTTGCTTTGCGCATATCACCATTGGCAACACGCCGTTAATCGACCGCAAACGCCCATCAAGCGACAGTTCGCCCAAAAACATGTATTCTCCCAAGCAACCGCGCTCTATTTGTTCTATTGCTGCTAAAAGCGCAACTGTAATGGGCAGGTCAAAAGCGGGACCTTCCTTTTTCTTGTCGGCGGGCGCAAGATTTACGGTAATCCTTTTTGTCGGCATTTCAAAGTTGCTGTTTTTAATGGCAGAGCGTACCCGCTCTTTGCTTTCCTTAACGGCAGCATCCGGCAAACCCACAATGTCAAAAGCGGGAAGACCCATTGACACATCAACTTCAACCTCTGTGATAAAACCATCCAACCCTGCAAGACCACAGCCGTTCGCTTTTGCAATCATCTTCCCACCGCCTTTTTTGTATATCAAAATTAATACAACGCTTTAATTATAACCAATTTCGCCTATTTTTGCAAGAGCAAAGTTGCGCTGCGCTCAAAAACATAGTATAATAATACAAAAAGCGGGAGGCAAGTTATGGTTACAAAGGATGAGCTTAAAAATAGACGGCACAAACTTTTTGCCGCGTTGGGCAACGATTGGGACACAGTTTTTATAATAAATAAAGTGAATCAATACTACCTTACCGGCACATTTCAAGACGGGCTGTTGGTAATGAAAAATTGCGGCGACATTTTGTTTTTTGTCAGGCGGAGCTTTGAACGGGCAAAGGCGGAAAGCCCCCTTGATAATATATATCCGATGACCAGCTATAAAGATGCCTCTGCCGTTATCGGCAAAAACTGCGGCAGAACTTTTTTGGAAACCGAAACGGTGACAATTTCCATAATGCAGCGGCTTAAAAAACACTTTGTGTTTGACAGCGTAATTTCAATTGAACAGCCGATGGCAAGAGCGCGCTCGGTCAAAAGCCAATATGAACTAAAGCTTTTAGAGCAGGCAGGCAGCTTGCATAATGACTTTTTGGTTAACGATGTTCCTGCTTTAATAAAAGAAGGGCTAAGCGAAGCGGAATTTAGCGGTATTTTATATAAAGAGATGCTAAAGGCGGGGCATAATGGGTTTTTGCGTTTTGGAATGTTTCAAACGGAAATGCTGTTCGGGCAAATTGCTTTTGGTGAAAACTCACTATACCCCACCAATTTTGACGGACCGGGCGGTATGCGGGGCATGAACCCGGCAATCCCTTCGGTAGGCAGCAATGACAGGCTGTTAAAAAAGGGCGACCTTATATTTTTGGATTTTGCTTTTAATATTGAAGGCTATCACACAGATAAAACCCAAATATACATGTATGGAGCAAATCCAACTGCGTATGTATCCAATGTGCACAGGGAATGTTTAAAAGTTCAATCGGATACTGCTAAGATGCTAAAGGCGGGAAACACTCCCGCAAACATATATAAAGCAATAACGGAAAGTCTTGACAAAGACTTTTTAAGCGGGTTTATGGGAACATCAAGGTTTTTAGGGCATGGGATAGGTCTGCATGTAGATGAGTTCCCCGCAATTGCAGCCGGTTTTAATGAGCCGCTGCAAGAAAATACAGCAATAGCGTTAGAGCCGAAAAAAGGCATTGAAGGCGTTGGTCTTGTCGGTGCGGAGGACACATATATCGTTACAAGCAGCGGCGGACGGTGTATCACGGGCGGCGGCAGGGATATTATAGTTGTGCCATAAAAGGCAAAATGTATTGACTTTTATGGCGTTAAACGGTATAATATTTAATAATGGGCATTGAATAGTTTGTTCATAGCCCTTCCCTATGATAATGAAAGGAATGTGATGTACAAATGAAAGATATAAAGGGAACAAAAACCGAAAAAAACCTTATGGATGCATTTTCGGGAGAATCACAAGCGCGAAATAAATACACATATTACGCTTCTAAAGCTAAAAAAGAAGGATATGAGCAAATAGCCGCAATCTTTACCGAAACTGCAAATAACGAAAAAGAGCACGCTAAAATTTGGTTTAAACTATTAAACAACGGCGCTGTTGCCGACACGGCAACAAACCTTGAGGACGCTGCCAACGGCGAACGATACGAATGGACCGAAATGTATGCGGGTTTTGCAAAGGATGCCCGCGAAGAAGGCTTTAACGATATTGCAATACTTTTTGAATCGGTTGCGAAAATCGAAAAGGACCATGAAGAAAGATATAAGGCGCTGCTTGGTAATTTGCAAAACGGAAAGGTTTTTAAGGCTGAAGAAAAGGTTGCATGGATTTGCCTAAACTGCGGTCATATTCACTATGGCGTTTCTGCGGTAGAGGTATGCCCTGTTTGTGACCATCCAAAGGCTTATTTCCAGCGTCATGTTATAGATTATTAAAACCTAATGCGAAAATAAGTTTTTACATGAGCCGCATCACAATAAAAATTGTGATGCGGCTCTTTTTTAATTTAGGCTCTTTTGAATTTTATGGCTATTATTGACCATACTAATAATTGACAAGTATTTCATTGTGTGGGAGGTGAGAAGCATATGCATAAAAAATACACCGACTTAAACGAGCTGATACAATATAACTTTGAGGCAAGCCAATATTTTTCCGGTTTGCCCCAATATGTTAAAGAGCAAATTGAAAAACGCCAAGAAAGCGTAAATTCGTTGGCAAGCTTGCAAGATTATGCAGAAAACCTGTTGCGCGGTGATATATAACTCTTTTTAACCTTTTTCGACAAAAAAACATATAATATTAATTGAGGCTGATATAACAGGCATTGGCAATATCTTTTTTGTCTTTTAAAAAAGGAGGTTAAAAGGTATGAATGAATTTTTGTCGGCTGATTGGGCAGGGCTTAGCTATCGACAAGTGCAAAACAAATTAAAAGCATTGCGCCAAAATAGGATATTGAAAAAAAGAGGCTTTTTTGAAATTCAAAGAAACACAAATATACGGTAAATAACTTCGCAATAAAAATGACAGAGGAAAACCCTCTGTCATTTTTTAAATTATTTTTTTATAGAATTTTTATTACAACACCCGAGCCGACCGTCCTTCCGCCTTCGCGGATAGCAAATCTTAAACCTTCTTCAATGGCGATTGGTGTTATAAGCTCAACTTCCATTTCAATATTGTCGCCAGGCATACACATTTCAACGCCCTCAGGAAGTTTAACAACGCCTGTTACATCAGTTGTTCTTAAATAGAACTGCGGACGGTAGTTGTTAAAGAAAGGCGTATGCCGTCCACCCTCGTCCTTGGTAAGAACATAAACTTGACCAAGAAAACGGGTATGCGGTTTAATTGAGCCGGGCTTGGCCAAAACTTGTCCGCGCTCTATTTCATCCCTTTGAACACCGCGAAGCAATGCGCCGATGTTGTCGCCGGCCTCGGCGTAGTCAAGAAGTTTTCTAAACATTTCAATACCGGTTGCAACAACCTTACGCGATTTGTCGGAAAGCCCAACAATTTCAACTTCGTCCGAAACCTTAAGCGTGCCTCTTTCAACCCTGCCCGTAGCAACAGTACCGCGGCCTGTAATTGAGAAAACATCCTCAACAGGCATCAAGAAAGGAAGGTCTGTTTTTCTTTGCGGCTCGGGAATGAAACTGTCAACTGCATCCATAAGCTTTAAAATTGATTCGTACTCGGGAGCGTCAGCTTCCGTTGCATCGCTTTCAATCGCTTTGAGCGCAGAGCCAACAATTATAGGCGTGTCATCGCCGGGGAAATCATATTCGCTAAGTAGCTCGCGAACTTCCATTTCAACCAATTCTAAAAGCTCAGGGTCGTCAACTTGGTCAGCCTTGTTTAAATAAACCACGATATGCGGAACTCCAACCTGACGCGAAAGCAAGATATGCTCTCTTGTTTGCGGCATAGGTCCGTCTGCTGCCGATACAACCAAAATTGCACCGTCCATTTGGGCAGCGCCCGTTATCATATTTTTAACATAGTCAGCGTGACCGGGGCAGTCAACATGCGCATAGTGGCGTGCATCCGTTTCGTATTCAACATGCGATGTTGAGATGGTAATTCCTCTTTCTCTTTCCTCGGGGGCTTTATCAATGTTATCATATGTTGTATATGATGCCTGACCCTTTATTCCGAGCACTTTGGTAATTGCAGCTGTAAGCGTTGTCTTACCATGGTCAACATGACCGATTGTTCCAATGTTTACATGGGGTTTTGATCTTTCAAATTTTGCTTTTGCCATTTTAATATTCCTCCTTAAGGTAAATTTAATTTTATTTAATTTTTTGTGTTATAATACTTTCTTGTATGCTTTTGGGAACCGTTTCATAATGACTTGGCTGCATAACATATTGACCGCGCCCTTGCGTTCTGGAACGAAGCTCCGTTGCATAGCCGAACATTTCGGAAAGGGGCACCAATGCCGATATTGCTTGTGCGCCCATGCGCGCCTCCATACCTTGAATTTGCCCGCGGCGCGAATTTAAATCGCCCAAAACATCTCCCATATATTCCTCCGGAACCGTAACATCCACTTTCATTATCGGCTCTTTTAAAACAGGTTCCGCTTTTCTGCATCCGTCTTTAAAAGCCATCGATGCGGCAATTTTAAACGCCAACTCGGACGAGTCGACCTCGTGGTATGAGCCATCATAAAGTGTAACCCTTATGTCAACCACATTGTAACCCGAAAGCACGCCCGCCAGCATTGCGCCTTGAACCCCCGCATCAACTGCAGGTATATATTCCTTTGGTATTGCGCCGCCCACAATTTTGTTGACAAACTCATACCCTGCACCTGCTTCAAGCGGTTCAAGCGTCATTAACACATGACCATATTGACCCCTACCGCCTGATTGACGAGCATATTTGTTTTCAACATTAACTGTTTTACAAATTGTTTCTTTATAAGACACCTGCGGTTTTCCTACATTTGCTTCAACCTTAAACTCCCTAAGCAGCCTGCCGACAATAATTTCAAGGTGGAGCTCTCCCATGCCCGCTATTATCGTTTGACCTGTATCTTCATCGGTATACGATTTGAAGGTAGGGTCTTCTTCCGCAAGCTTAGACAGCGCTATTCCCATTTTTTCATGGCTTGCTTTGGTTTTGGGCTCTATTGCAACCCTTATAACCGGTTCGGGAAAATCCATAGATTCCAAAATTACCGGGTTTGATTCTTCGCAAAGGGTGTCGCCGGTGGTTGTATTTTTAAGACCTACCGTTGCGGCAATGTCGCCGGAATAAACAACGGCAACATCTGCACGATGGTTCGCGTGCATTTGCAGTATCCTTCCAACCCTTTCACGGTTGTCTTTAGTTGAGTTGTATACATGAGAACCGCTCTTTAGCTGCCCTGAATAAACCCTAAAAAAGCAAAGCTTGCCCACAAAAGGGTCTATCGCAATTTTAAACGCCAATGCCGAAAAGGGCTGGTTATCATCTGCCGCTCGCTCTGTTTCTTCACCTGTTCTTGGCAAAGTTCCTTTTATCGGCGGGATGTCAAGGGGTGACGGCATATAATCTACAACTGCATCCAAAAGCTTTTGCACGCCTTTGTTGTGATATGAAGTGCCGCAAAGCACCGGTATAAACCCACCGGTAATCGTTGCATTTCTAATGCCCATTTTGATTTCGTCTATTGTCAGCTCTTGCCCTTCAAGGTATTTTTCCGTCAGTTCCTCGTCTGTTTCGGCAACCGATTCAACTAAAGAAGCGCGATAAGTTTGCGCCTTTTCTATTAAATCCGCCGGTATTTCCTCCTCACGGATATCGTTGCCCATGTCGTCATAATACACATACGCCTTCATAACAACCAAGTCAACAATGCCTTTGAAACTGCTTTCACTTCCAATAGGCAGCTGAATTGGCACCGCGTTGCATTTTAGCCTGTCCTTCATCATTGCAACCACATTGTAATAATCGGCGCCCATTATATCCATTTTGTTTACATAGGCCAAACGAGGCACATGATATTTGTCCGCTTGCCGCCAAACAGTTTCGGATTGCGGCTCAACGCCGCCTTTTGCGCAAAAAACCGTCACCGAACCGTCAAGAACACGAAGCGAGCGTTCTACCTCAACGGTAAAATCAACATGTCCCGGTGTGTCAATAATATTTATCCTGTGGTCATTCCATTGTGCAGTCGTAGCAGCTGAGGTGATTGTAATACCACGCTCCTGCTCTTGTTCCATCCAATCCATCGTTGCGGCGCCCTCATGGGTTTCGCCGACTTTATGAACTCTTCCTGTGTAAAACAGGATTCTTTCCGTAGTTGTTGTTTTCCCTGCATCAATGTGAGCCATAATTCCTATATTTCTGGTTTTTTCCAAACTGAATTCCCTGCTCACGCTTTTCTCCTTACTTATTTTATTTTTATCCGATGCAAACCTTTGCAATGAACCAAAAACAATATAATTGTTTTTTTACCACCTGTAATGAGCAAAAGCTCTGTTTGCTTCTGCCATCTTATGTGTGTCTTCACGCTTTTTAACCGCTGCACCGCTACCATTTATTGCATCAACTATTTCACCCGCTAAGCGCTCTCGCATTGTGCGCTCATTTCTGCCTCTTGAATAGTTGGTCAGCCATCGCAAACCGAGCGTTTGCCGTCTTTCCGGACGGACCTCCATGGGAACTTGATAAGTTGCTCCACCCACTCGTCTTGCTTTAACTTCAAGCACAGGCATTATGTTACCCAACGCTTCTTCAAATGCCTCAACCGGCTCTTTGCCCGTCTTTTCTTTTACAATGTCAAACGCATCATATACAATTCTTTGTGCGATACCCTTTTTACCGTCAAGCATTATGTTGTTAATAAGCCGTGTTACCAGCTTGCTTCCGTATAATGGGTCGGGCAAAACATCTCTCTTAGGTATAAAACCTCTCCTTGGCACTTTGCTTCCCTCCTTCATAAAAAATGAATATCACCGGTACTCAACCTTTAAGGTTGTAAGCGCATGAACTACCAATATATATTTATATACCATGGCACTTCGCACTTTTATTTAGTTGTGATATTTCGTACACATGGTACTCTCATAGTTAAAATTATTTTTCTTCCTTTGGTGACTTCGCACCGTATAAGCTTCTGCTCTGACGGCGCCCGCCTACACCGGATGTGTCATGCGTTCCGCGCACAATGTGATACCTTACGCCGGGCAAGTCTTTTACCCTTCCGCCTTTAATAAGGACAACGCTGTGCTCTTGTATATTATGCCCGATGCCCGGAATATATGCAGACACCTCAATACCGTTTGTAAGACGCACCCTTGCAACCTTTCTAAGCGCAGAATTTGGTTTTTTGGGGGTCATTGTTTTTACAACGGTGCAAACGCCTCTTTTTTGAGGTGAGTTTAAGTCAGTCGCCTTCTTTTTAAGTGAGTTCATGTTTTTATGAAGTGCAGGCGATGCTGACTTCTTGAATGTGGATTTACGCCCCTTGCGAACCAATTGATTAAATGTTGGCATTTTGATTTCATCTCCTTTCTTTTATTATTTATGGGGTGTTGAATAATTGGGGTTTAAGCCCCAATTATTCAACATCCCTTTTATAGCAATTTTGCGGCGGGATGCCGCAAAACACTATTTGATTAAATTTTGCCGTCTGGGCTGATTACAGCAACGGCAGCGCCTACGCTAATCCCGCATTGCGCCCCAAGCTGCTGCATTGTTGGAACAAATTCAACCGAAACATTATGCTTTTTACATAACAATTCCAAACTTTGACGCATTTCAAAAGCACAATCTTCTGCAATAAATGCCTTTGTTGCATTGCCGCTTTCTATCGCGCGCTTCGATTGCTTAAACCCCACAAATTTGTTGCCTTGGGCGGCTAAGCTTTGCATAATACTTAAAACCTCCAAATTATATTACCACAGTAGTCCAATTTTGTCAATAATCTGTGTAATCATTTAAATCTATTGATATTTCATCCGTTTTTTCAATATCCACATCACGATATCGGTTCATTCCTGTTCCTGCCGGAACAAGCTTTCCGATAATAACATTTTCTTTCAAACCAAGCAGCGGGTCAACCTTTCCTTTAATTGCGGCATCGGTAAGAACCTTGGTGGTTTCTTGGAATGACGCCGCCGAAAGAAACGAATCGGTCGCAAGCGAAGCTTTTGTTATGCCCAAAAGGACATTCGACGATGTTGCCGGTTCTCCGCCTTTTGCCTCTACCTCGTCATTGATTTTTTTAAACTCAAGCAAATCCACAAGCGAGCCGGTAAGCAGCATTGTATCGCCCGGGTCTTCAACCTTTGTCTTTTTCATCATTTGCCTTATTATAACCTCTATGTGTCGGTCGTTTATATCAACGCCTTGCAGTCGGTACACCCTTTGAACCTCTTGTATCAGATAGTGGTGCACCGCCGACGCCCCTTTTATTTTCAAAATATCATGGGGGTTTATCGAGCCTTCCGTCAGTTCATCGCCTGCTTGAACCTTTTGCCCTTTTTCAACCTTTATACGGGAACCGTAAGGAATAAAATATGCCCTTGAATCCCCGTTTTCGTTATCCGTAATGATGATTTCGCGTTTTTTCTTTGTTTCGGGCATTGATATTTCACCGCTTATTTCGGCAATAATTGCAAGCCCCTTCGGCTTTCTTGCCTCAAACAATTCTTCTATACGCGGCAAACCTTGGGTAATATCCTCGCCCGCAACGCCGCCGGTGTGGAATGTTCTCATTGTAAGCTGGGTGCCCGGCTCCCCTATTGATTGCGCGGCTATAATGCCTACCGATTCGCCCACATTAACCTCGGATGCCGTTGCAAGGTTTGAACCATAGCAATGCACGCAGACGCCCGCTTTGGATTTGCATTTTAACACAGAGCGTATTTTAGCGTGCGTGATGCCGGCATCAATAATTACCGTTGCTTGCTCGTCTGATATTAGCGTGTTGCTCGGTACAATAATTTCTTTTGTTTTAGGATGAACAATATCCTCCGCGCTGTACCTTCCAACCAAACGGTCAAACATTTCTTCAATTACCTCGTTGCCGTCTTTTATATCGGAAACAATAATAAAATCATTGCAGTTGCAATCTTCTTCCCTAATTATTACATCTTGCGCCACATCAACCAACCGGCGTGTTAGGTAGCCGGAGTCCGCCGTTCTAAGCGCCGTATCCGCAAGCCCTTTTCTTGCTCCGTGGGTAGAGTTGAAGTATTCCAACACATTCAAGCCTTCTCTAAAGTTTGCACGGATGGGTATTTCAACCGGACGCCCCGTAGTGTCTGACATAAGCCCGCGCATACCTGCAAGCTGCCGTATTTGGTTAACGCTTCCGCGCGCGCCTGAGGTTGCCATCATGTAAATGGGGTTGAATTTGCTCAAATTTTTCATAAGCGCGCTTGAAATCTTTTTAGTGGTTTCATCCCATGTGTTAATCACTAAATTATACCGTTCTTCGTCTGATATAAGCCCGCGTCTGAATTGCATTGATATTTTATCAACTTGCTGTTCCGCTTCTTGTAACAGTTGCACTTTATCGCCCGGAATTTCCATGTCGTTTACGCCGATTGTTATTGCGCCTTTGGTTGAATATTTAAAACCCAGCGATTTGACTTTGTCAAGTACTATCGCCGTTTCGGTTGTGCCATGCCTTTTAATGCATTTGTCAACTATCATTCCAAGCGCCTTTTTATCCACAAGAAAATCTATTTCAAGCTTAAACTTATTTTCCGGCACGCTTCGATCAACTATTCCTAAATCCTGCGGTATATCCTCATTAAACAACAGCCTTCCAACGGTTGCGTCAATTATTCCGTATTCCAAAACTCCGTCGTTGTCTAATTCCACTTTAACCTTTATAGGGGCGTGAAGACCGACAGCCTTTGATTCGTACGCCATAACCGCTTCGTTAACGCTTGAAAATATCTTTCCAACGCCTATTTCCGTTTCATTTATTATAGTTAAATAATAACTCCCCAAAACCATATCCTGTGTAGGAATGGTTACGGGACGCCCGTCTTGCGGTTTTAAAAGGTTGTTTGCCGAAAGCATTAAAAACCTTGCCTCCGCCTGCGCCTCTGCGGAAAGCGGAACATGAACCGCCATTTGGTCTCCGTCAAAGTCGGCATTATAAGCGGTGCATACAAGCGGATGCAGCTTTAACGCCCGCCCCTCTACCAACACCGGCTCAAACGCTTGAATACCCAGCCTGTGCAATGTTGGCGCACGGTTTAAAAGCACCGGATGGTTTTTAATAACATCATCCAGCACATCCCAAACCTCGTTTCGCACACGGTCAACCATTCTTTTTGCTGATTTTATATTATGCGCCAAGCCGTCATTAACCAACCGTTTCATAACAAACGGCTTAAAAAGCTCAAGCGCCATTTCTTTGGGCAGCCCGCATTGATAAATTTTAAGCTCGGGACCGACAACGATAACAGAACGCCCGGAATAATCAACACGCTTGCCAAGCAAGTTTTGCCTAAACCTTCCCTGTTTTCCCTTTAGCATATCGGAAAGTGATTTAAGCGGTCTGTTGCCGGGGCCCGTAACGGGACGTCCCCGCCTGCCGTTATCAATAAGAGCGTCCACCGCCTCTTGCAACATTCGTTTTTCATTTCGCACAATGATGTCCGGCGCTCCCAAATCCATAAGCTTTTTAAGACGATTATTGCGGTTAATCACACGCCGATAAAGGTCGTTTAAGTCGCTCGTGGCAAACCTGCCGCCGTCCAACTGCACCATTGGGCGAATTTCGGGCGGAATGACCGGAATTGCCGTTGCTATCATCCATTCCGGACGGTTCCCGCTTAAGCGAAAAGCCTCGACAACCTCAAGCCTTTTTATAATGCGCACCCTTTTTTGTCCTACCGCACCTTCAAGCTCATCACGGAGCGAAAGCGCGAACTTATCCAAATCAATTTCCGCAAGCAGCTCATATATCGCCTCGGCGCCCATGCCTGCCGTAAATTTATCGCCAAACTTTTCCGATGCCTCGCGGTACTCCTTTTCGGTAAGCATTTGTTTTTTTGTAAGGGGGGTTTTCCCCGGGTCTAAAACAATATATGATGCAAAATAAAGCACCTTTTCAAGTATCCGAGGCGACAAATCAAGCATAAGCCCCATTCTGCTCGGTATACCCTTAAAGTACCAGATATGTGAAACGGGAGCTGCAAGCTCAATATGCCCCATTCTTTCTCGTCTTACCTTTGAGCGGGTGACTTCAACGCCGCACCTGTCACATATAATGCCCTTATAGCGTATCCTTTTGTATTTTCCGCAATGGCACTCCCAATCTTTGGTCGGACCGAAAATTCTTTCGCAAAACAAACCGTCCTTTTCCGGTTTTAGTGTTCGATAATTTATCGTTTCAGGCTTTTTAACCTCACCGCGTGACCATTCCCTGATTTTATCCGGTGATGCAAGCCCTATTTGAATTGCCTCAAAGTTACCAAAGTCAAGCAACTTAAAACTCCATTCCGCCGCTGTACGCCGGCACGAGATTTTTACGAAACCACCTTATCACGCACAGATATAAAATGATAAGGTCACTTTGAATGTACTGGTTTGTGTTTTTTAAAAACCAACAGCCTTTGGCTTCGCCTTAAAATATTTCGTCATCATCCTCAGATTCGTCGTCAATGTCTTCTAAATCATCGTCATCGTCAAAATCTTCAAAATCGTCGTCAACCTCATTATCATCATCCAATAATATATCTTCATCTTGTTCCAATTCATCGTCCGGCAAAACATTGCTGCCTTTTAGTATTTCCTCAACAATATCATCGTTGGTCTTTTCTTTTGCAAGATACGCCTCTTGCTGGCTTTCATAGCCGGGCGTATCTGCCAGAACCAAATCTTTAATCGCAAAATCTTCCTCTTCATCGGCGTTTTCACGGAGCGCAACTTCCTCCATGTTCTCATCCAACACCTTTACATTCAGACACAACGATTGAAGCTCTTTAATAAGCACCTTAAAGGATTCCGGAACACCCGGTTGCGGTATATTTTCGCCCTTTACTATGCTTTCATATGTTTTAACACGCCCCACGACATCATCCGATTTAACCGTTAATATCTCTTGCAGGGTGTATGCCGCGCCGTACGCTTCCAGCGCCCACACTTCCATCTCACCAAAACGCTGACCGCCGAATTGGGCTTTTCCTCCCAACGGCTGCTGTGTAACAAGTGAATAAGGACCGGTGGAGCGTGCGTGAATTTTATCGTCAACAAGGTGTGCAAGCTTTAAAATATACATATAACCCACAGTAACTTTGCTGTCAAAGGGCTCTCCGGTTCGTCCGTCATAAAGCAACGATTTTCCGCTTCTGTCGTGACCTGCGCGTTCTAAGGCATCCATAACATCCTGTTCGTTTGCCCCATCAAAAATCGGGGTAGATATTTTCCACCCAAGCGCTTTTGCCGCATAACCTAAGTGAACCTCCAGCACCTGTCCGATATTCATACGCGAAGGAACGCCAAGCGGATTAAACACTATATCAAGCGGTGTTCCGTCCGGCAAAAACGGCATATCTTCATCGGGCAAAATCCTTGAAATTACACCTTTGTTACCATGACGCCCCGCCATTTTGTCGCCTACGCTGATTTTTCTTCTTTGAGCTATATAGCACCGTACAAGCTGATTTACGCCCGGCGCAAGCTCATCGCCGTTTTGTCGGGTAAATATTTTAACATCAACAATAATGCCCGCCTCACCATGCGGAACTCTAAGCGAAGTATCGCGAACTTCACGCGCCTTCTCACCGAAAATAGCACGCAGTAACCGCTCTTCGCTTGTTAAATCCGTTTCGCCTTTTGGCGTAATCTTGCCCACCAAAATATCGCCGGGCGCCACTTCCGCACCCAAACGAATAATCCCGCGCTCGTCAAGGTCTTGCAGGGAATCCTCGCCCACATTTGGGATTTCCCGCGTTATTTCTTCGGGACCAAGCTTTGTATCGCGCGATTCGCACTCGTATTTTTCAATGTGGATTGAAGTAAAGGTATCATCTTTAACAAGTTTTTCGCTTATTAAAATGGCATCCTCGTAATTATATCCTTCCCATGTCATAAACCCTATTAAAACATTCCGGCCAAGCGCTATTTCTCCGTTTTGCGTTGAAGGCCCATCGGCAATTATTTCGCCTTGCTCAACCCGCTCGCCTTTTAAAACAGTCGGTTTCTGATTTACGCAGGTGCTCTGGTTTGACCGTTTAAATTTGAGCAACTTATATGTGTCAAGCAAGCCGTCCTCATTTTTTATTTGAATTTCGTCTGAACTTACCTTTTGAACGACACCGCCTTTTTTTGCAATAACAACAACGCCGGAATCCCGAGCCGCTTTATATTCCATACCTGTTCCCACGATGGGCGAGTCTGTCTTGATAAGCGGCACAGCTTGACGCTGCATATTAGAGCCCATCAGCGCGCGGTTTGCATCATCATTTTCCAAAAACGGAATCATTGCGGTTGCAACCGACACCATCTGTTTGGGGGAAGCGTCCATATAATCAACCTGGTTTGCGTCAACTTCAAGAATTTTATCTTGATATCTTCCCGAAACCCTTTTGTTTATGAACTTGCCTTGCTCGTCCAACGGCTCGTTCGCCTGCGCGATTATAAAGTCATCCTCAACATCCGCCGTCATGTAAACGGTGTCCGGCATAACTTTTGCCGTCTGCTTATCAACCTTTCGATACGGTGTTTCGATAAACCCGTATTCGTTCACCCTTGCGTATGTTGAAAGGGAGGATATAAGACCTATGTTCGGTCCCTCCGGTGATTCTATCGGGCACATTCTGCCATAGTGAGAGTGATGAACATCTCGCACTTCAAACCCCGCGCGCTCTCTTGAAAGACCGCCCGGACCGAGGGCAGACAAACGCCTTTTGTGCGTCAGTTCGCTTAGCGGGTTTGTTTGGTCCATAAACTGCGAAAGCTGCGACGAACCGAAAAACTCTTTAATGGCTGCGCTTACCGGACGAATGTTTATAAGCGTTTGCGGCGTTATAACATCCAAGTCTTGTATTGACATACGCTCGCGAACAACGCGTTCCATACGCGCAAGCCCTATTCTGAACTGGTTTTGCAAAAGCTCGCCCACGCTTCGAAGCCTTCGATTGCCAAGATGGTCAATATCATCAATGGTTCCGATTCCGTAAGAAAGATGAACTTGATAATTTACAGACGACAAAATGTCGTCCGGGCGTATATACCGCGGCACAAGCTCGTCAATATTTTCGGCAATCGCCTCTTTTATTTCATGCTCTGTGGTATGCTTTGATAATATTTCTTCTAAAACAGGAAGATACACTCTTTCTTTTATATCAAGCCCGGTTATATCAAAATCCACATAATTTGAAAGGTGAACCATTTTGTTTGAAAACACCTTAATATGTGTGCCGTCAACATCAATGGTAACCTCATTTACATCGTTTTGCTCAATCAGCTCCGCCTTTTCTTTAGTGAGCTTTTCCCCTGCCGCGGCTAATATTTCACCCGTCACGGGGGATACAATATCGCTTGCGGTGATAAGCCCGGTTATGCGCGCCGCGATAGCAAGCTTTTTGTTAAACTTGTAACGACCTACCTTTGCAAGGTCATATCGCCTTGGGTCGAAAAACAAAGAATTTATCAATGCTTCAGCCGATTCAACGGTGGGCGGCTCGCCCGGACGCAGCCTTTTATATATTTCAACAAGCCCGTCCTCTCTGGTTTTGGCTATGTCCTTATCAATTGTGGATAAAATCAGTTCGTTTCCGCCAAACATTTCAATTATCTGTTCGTTCCGCCCCAGCCCGAGCGCCCTTAGAATCACCGTAACGGGGATTTTTCTCGTTCGGTCAATGCGAACGGATACAACATCGTTGGAATCCGTTTCATATTCAAGCCACGCGCCCCTGTTTGGAATAAGAGTGTTCGAAAACAGCGGCTTTCCCGTTTTATCCATTTGGGTGGAGTAGTAAATGCCCGGCGCACGTATAAGCTGACTTACTATGACACGCTCGGCACCGTTTATGATAAATGTGCCATGGTCCGTCATAAGCGGAAAGTCACCCATAAAAATTTCTTGTTCTTTGACCTCGCCCGTTTCTTTGTTAATCAACCGAACTTTTGCCCTAAGCACCGAACTGTAAGTAGCGTCGCGTTCTTTGCTTTCTTCAACCGAGTATTTTGGCACGCGGTCAATGGAGTAATCAACAAATTCGAGTATCAGATTTCCGCTAAAATCGGATATCTGGGAAATATCGTGAAACACCTCCCCAAGTCCTTTGGTTAAAAACCAGTCGTATGAGTTCTTTTGCACCTCGATGAGATCGGGCATGTCCAAAATCTCACCAATTCTTGAGTAACTCATCCTTGTGTTTTTACCAAGCTTAACCGGATGTACCGCCAAATTCATCACCTCATTAAAATTTGAATGCGCTAAAGCTTTATGGTTAAAGGATTATTACTAATTTTGCCCACAAAAATCCATAATAGTCAGATTAGTATTTTATCACCGTAGCAACCGCTTGTCAAGAACTTTTTTGAAAAACTGTGGATTTTTTTAAAAATATGCTGTATAATAATATAATTGTGTTGAAAAAGATACATTTGTGGAGGGTGAAAAATGAGCAGGTCTCGTTTTATTGCATTGGCGGCGGGCATAGCTTCAATATATGCTTCGCTCACCGTTATGCTTGCGCCGATATCATACGGTACGGTGCAAATACGGGTATCCGAAGCGCTGACGTTGCTTGCCGCTTTTACGCCGGCAGCAATACCGGGGCTTTTTGTCGGCTGTTTGATTTCCAATATATATATGGGAAACCTCACCGATATAATTTTTGGCAGCCTAACAACCCTTGTTGCCGCTTTTTTAACGCATAAATTGCGAAAAAGACAATGGCTTGTGCCATTGCCTCCTATTTTGTTAAATGCGGTTGTTGTCGGCTACTATCTGACAGCGCAGCATGGCGGTTTTGTGTGGATGAACATCCTATCCGTCGGCGCAGGTCAATTTGTTGCATGCTTCATTATTCCCATTTATTTTATTGTAAATTTTGAAAGCGCCAAAATCAAGGTAAATAAACTGCTAAACCCTGATAATATTCACACCAATGGTTGAAAGCTTTTCGTCTAATTTTAAATAACCCCTGTCAATATGTTCTATACCGCTTATTTCCGTTTCGCCTTCCGATGCAAGCGCAGCCAAAACAAGCGCCGCGCCCCCGCGCAAATCATAAGCCCTAACTTTTGCCCCCGTCAGCGACTTTACGCCTTCGATAACCACCGTTCTGCCCTCCGCCTTGATGTTTGCCCCCATCTTGGCAAGTTCGGAAATATGCAAAAATCTGTTTTCAAATATCGTCTCTACAATTATGCTTGTGCCGCTTGCAACCGTCATTAAAGAGGAAAATGGCGCTTGCATATCGGTGGGAAAGCCGGGGTAAGGCAATGTTTTAATGTCGGCGGCTTTTATTTTATCGGCAGCATTTACAGTGATTTGGCTGTCTCCCTCCGTTATCTCGATGCCTGTTTCCCTCATCTTTGCAATCATCGGCTTTAGGTGCCCGGGAATCACATTGTTAATTTGTATCTTGCTGTTTGTCATTGCGGCAGCAACGGCATATGTTCCCGCCTCTATTCTGTCGGGAATTACGGTATATCCCTGCCCGTCAAGCTCTTTTACCCCGCTTATTTTTATTAAATCGGTGCCTGCGCCCGTTATTTGCCCGCCCATGGCGTTAATGAAATTTGCCAAATCTACAATTTCCGGCTCAATTGCGGCATTTTCTATAATTGTTTGACCTGTTGCAAGAGATGCCGCCATCATAAGGTTTTCTGTTGCGCCAACGCTTGGAAAATCCAAATATATTACGGCGCCGGTGAGGTTTTTGCATTTTGCTTCAATAAACCCATGCCCGGTTGAAATTTTGGCGCCAAGCGCATGAAAGCCTTTTAAATGTAAATCAACCGGTCGCAGCCCGATAGGGCAGCCGCCCGGCATTGATATTTTAACCTTTTTACACCTTGCAAGCAACGGCCCCGCTACTAAAAAAGATGCCCTTATCAATCCGGTATTTTCGCATTGCGAAACATCGGGATTGAGCTTTTTACAGCTAATCGTAAGCCCCAAACCGCTTGCGCCGCCTTTTGCCGTTGACACCTCGGCGCCCAAGCATTTTAAAATGTTACACATGTTTTGTATGTCTGCCAGCGAAGGTATGCCGTATATGGTAGAGCAGCCCTGCGCAAGTAATGTTGCGGCAAGAATGGGCAAAGACGAATTTTTTGAACCGTCCACGCTTATGCTGCCTTCAAGGCTGTTTTGCCCAACAATTACAAATTTCGACATAAAAAAATACACCCCCGCAATTTTATAGTAACAATTTTGGGGATATTAACATCCCCTATAATCAAAATTATTACCTTGCGGGCAAATGTTTATTCCATGCAATTATTTGATATTTTTAAATATTTATTCGTTAGAGGGGGTGTTTTGCAAATCAGCTAAAAATTCGGATATTTCTTGTTTATTTATCATTGTTAAAAAAGAAAATTCGGAATTTAAAGCTTTTTGCGCCATCTCAATGCCTTTTTCCGCATTGCCTGTTTCGGCAAGCAAGCATGCGTAACCGTAATACGCCTCGGGAAAGGTTGGGTTCATTTCAAGCAGCTTTTCGTAAAATTCCTTTGATTTTTCAAATTCGCCGCATTTATAATATGTGTAAGCCAAATTATCTATAATAATTGCATTTGTATCGTTGTATTCATACGCCTCAAGGTTAAATTCAAGCGCCTTGCTTAAATTGCCGTTATAAATATACATGTACCCCAAACTGCCGTAAACAGAAGTTGTCGGAGTGTTTTGCACAACCTCCTCAAGCATTTCTATTGCGGCGTCCACCTCGCCCCTTTTCCAAAAGACAAGAGCGTATGCGCCTTTTAGCTGAAACTTTTGCGGGGCGGTCAAACGCTCCATTGATAAAAGGGCAAACAATTTATTTGCCTTGTCAATGTCACCGTCTTTTAGCAACAAATACGCATTTGTAAGTTTGTTGTTAAAGCTCATGCCGCCTAACTTTGCCGCAATGTCATACCATTTTTTCCAAGATACGGTTTTGCCGCGCGCATATAAAAGTTTTGCTATCGCGGAGCATAAATCCCCTCTTTTCCAAATTAGCAAAACAACAACCAAAATCAATAATATTTTTACCATGCCCACACCTCGTTATACATTACATACCCACATTTATGAGCGGTAGCTTCCGTTTATTTTAATATAGTCATATGATAAATCACAAGTCAATATTTTATCCGAGAAGCCACCCTCATTAAGGTTTATTCTTATTGTTATTTCTTTTTGCGAAAGTATCTTTTTTGCTTTTTCTTCATTAAAAGCAATGGCGGCCCCGTTTGAGCAAACCTTCAGCCCGCCGATGTAAATATCAATAAAATTCGGGTTGAATATCGCCCCGGAATATCCCGCCGCAGTAATTATCCTTCCCCAGTTTGCGTCCTCGCCGAAAATTGCTGTTTTTACCAACGGCGATTTTGCAACCGCATACAGTATTTTTTCTGCATCATGTTGGGTTTTTGCACCATCTACAATAATCTCAACAAGTTTTGTTGCTCCCTCGCCGTCTTTTACAATAGCTTTCGCCAAATAATCGCAAACCATGCCGAGCGCCTTTTTAAAGCTTGCATATCCTTGGCTGTCTTTATCATCTATAACGCCGTTGCCCGCCGCCTTGTTTGACAGCAAAACAACCATATCGCAAACGCTGGTATCTCCGTCAACCGAAATTCTGTTAAAACTAAGGTTTACCGCTTCCTTAAAAGCCATATCCATGAGTGTTTGCGTAATATTGATATCGGTCGTTATAACCCCAATCATTGTTGCCATGTTGGGGTGAATCATGCCGGAGCCCTTTGCCATCCCGCCCACACGAACTTTTATTCCGTTTGTTTCAGTTTCAACCGCAAACTCTTTTGTTACGGTATCGGTTGTTAAAATAGCTTGCGCGGCATCATGCCCGCCGCTATTTGATAAAGAATCTATTGCGGTTTTAATCCCCGATTTAAGCGCCTTAATATTAAGCGGTTGCCCTATTACTCCGGTTGAATTAAATAAAACTTCATGCGGTTTGCAATTTAGCAATTCCGCTGTAAGGGACGCGACCGCAATTGCATCCGCTTTGCCTTGTTCACCCACGCAAGCATTGGCATTGCCGCTGTTTATTACAATGGCTTTAGCGCTGTTTCGGCTTGCATGCTCCATCGTCATTAAAAGGGAATGTCCTTTGACAACATTTTTTGTAAAAACGCCCGAAACAGCGCAAAGGCTATCGGAGCACACCAATGCGACATCACGGCTGCCGTCTTTTTTTATACCGCAGGCAACGCCCGAAGCGCTAAAGCCAATCGGGGCGGTAACCCCGCCTTTTATTATATTCATATGCAGCACCGCCTAATACACAAGCCTTTTTGAAATATATTCGTTAAGCCCGCTAATCGAAACCCTTTCTTGCTCCATTGAATCGCGGTCGCGCACCGTAACGCAGTTATCGGTATCCGTTTCAAAATCCACCGTAATGCAAAGGGGCGTACCGATTTCGTCATGACGGCGATAACGCTTGCCGATACTGCCCGCGTCATCATAATCACACATAAAATGTTTTGACAGTTCGGCATACAGCTCAAATGCTTTGTCTCCCAATTTTTTTGAAAGGGGGAAAACAGCCGCCTTAATCGGTGCAATAGCAGGATGAAAGCGCATAACCACCCTTATGTCGCCGTTCCCGACATCCTCCTCGTCGTACGCCTCTGTTATAAGCGCAAGGGTGACACGGTCTGTACCAAGCGAAGGCTCAATTACATGCGGCACATACTTTTCATTTGTTACCGGGTCGTGATACTCCATCGATTCGCCCGAATGTGCGCTGTGCGCATTCAAATCAAAATCGGTACGGTCGGCAATTCCCCAAAGCTCGCCCCAGCCGAACGGGAAAAGATATTCAAAATCGGTGGTGGCGTTTGAATAATGCGACAGTTCTTCTTTTTCATGGTCACGCAAACGAAGGTTTTGTTCCTTGACGCCAAGCCCCAACAGCCAATTTTTGCAATAATCTTTCCAATAGGCGAACCACTCTAAATTTTCACCCGGTTTGCAGAAAAATTCAAGTTCCATTTGTTCAAACTCACGCGTTCTGAAGGTGAAGTTGCCCGGAGTGATTTCATTTCTGAACGCCTTTCCGATTTGCCCCACACCAAAAGGTATCTTTTTCCGTGTTGTTCTTGCAATGTTTTTAAAATTTACAAATATGCCTTGCGCCGTTTCGGGGCGCAGGTATATTTCATTTTGCGCATCCTCGGTAACGCCTTGAAATGTTTTGAACATAAGATTAAATTTTCTTATGTCGGTAAAATCCGATTGCTTGCAGTTTGGGCACGGAACTTTGTTTTCCTTTATATATTGCGTCATTTGTTCGTCTGTCCAGCCGTCGGCGGACGTTTCGCCAAAATCTTCTATCAGCTTATCCGCCCTATGGCGTGTTTTACATTGCCGGCAGTCCATAAGCGGGTCTGCAAAGCCCCCTATATGCCCCGAGGCAACCCATGTTTGCGGGTTCATTAAAATTGCGCTATCCAGCCCAACATTGTATTGGTTTTCCTGGATAAACTTTTTCCACCATGCCCGCTTAATATTGTTTTTAAGCTCTGTTCCCAACGGCCCGTAATCCCATGTATTTGCAAGCCCGCCGTAAATTTCAGAACCGGGGTAAATAAAGCCCCTGCCTTTGCATAATGCAACTATTTTATCCATTGTCTTTTGAGAGTTTAACATATTGGCCCCCCTGTCGTTATATATTATATTATTACTAATTATTTGCAGATTGTCAATAGAAATAATAAAAGGATGTTGAATAATTTGAAAGATTGGCAAAAAGCGGCGCTGGTTTATATAGGAACCGTTATAGGCGCGGGGTTTGCGTCCGGACAGGAAATTCTCCGTTTTTTTGTTGTATACGGAAAAGAAAGCTTTTGGGGAATAGCAATAAGCGGCGTTTTGTTTGGGCTTATCGTATCGTGCGTGTTATGCAAAACATACGAAAAAAAAATTCAGGGCGCCGACGAATATTATGCCGACATTGCCGGCAACACAGTAACCGCCCTTTTAAATCTTGTTGTTTCATTATTTATGTTTTCTTCATTTTGCGTTATGAATGCAGGCAGCGGCGCATTATTTAACGAACAATTAAACCTGCCGGCATGGCTTGGGATATTAGTAATGTGTTTGCTGTGCGCATTTATTTTTTTAAAGGACATTTCCGGCATTGTCGGGCTAAACTCTATATTCACGCCCCTAATGATACTGGGAATATTGTTTTTGGGGGCATATGTTTTTGTAACAAAAAAAACGCTGCACACATTGTCATGCCACGGAATATTTCAAAATTGGTTCATATCTTGCATGGTTTACATAAGCTACAACACCCTTACAACCGTTCCCGTTATGTCGGCGCTCGGCAAGCTGATACATAAAAAATCCGATGCTATAAAAGCAGGGGTGATGTGCGGTATTACATTATTTGCGTTATCGGCTGTTTTGTGGTTTGTGTTATCAACCAGAACCAAATGGTCAATGCAACTGCCAATCCTGCATGCCATGGCAGGGATAAGCAAAGCGGCAAACATACTCTACATACCCGTATTATACATAGCAATGCTAACAACAGCGGTGTCAAGCGGCTTTGGGGTGATAAAGACAATTAACGCCCGTTTCAATATAAACGGATTATTTATAATAGCTGTCATGTGCGCTCTTGCGGCGATTATTTCGCTTTCGGGGTTTTCGCAGTTGGTGGAAAAACTTTATTCCCTTTTCGGTGTGGCAGGTTTGGGTGTGCTGGTAATTGTTTTAATCGACGGAATTAAATATTTATCGATAGGAAAACCGAGAAAAAGCAAAGAAAAACGCAAAAAACGCTCGAATTATTAAGCTATATTAAGCATATGGCAGTTGAAACACTTATAAAATTAGTGTATAGTAAATAATGCTGCACATCGGGGTTTGGCGCAGTTTGGTAGCGCACTTGGTTTGGGACCAAGGGGCCACAGGTTCGAATCCTGTAACCCCGACCATAGGTATTACCCGTCTATTTCGCTTTTAGTTTGTTGTATGGGGTGGGGTTATCGCCCGAAATCAACACCTAAAAAACAAAAACGCAAAAACGGTTGACAACTGCATTGGGCTATGTTATACTAACTTTCTGATTGCGGTTTCATGTCTTTTAGAGTTAAAAGCGCTGGTGTAGCTCAATTGGCAGAGCAGCTGATTTGTAATCAGCAGGTTGCGGGTTCGAGTCCCATCACCAGCTCCAATTGTATCTTTACAAAAAATATATAATCACGCAATGCGTGCAAACATGGAGGGGTGCCCGAGTGGCTAAAGGGGGCAGACTGTAAATCTGTTGTCAACGACTTCGATGGTTCGAATCCATCTCCCTCCACCAACTTATCTTATGCGCCCTATTATAAAATGGGGCGCATAAATTAAGTAATAAGGTATAAATCGGCCTGTAAATAGTGATTTATTTGGCTTTTTGCCTCCTGCATGTTGGGGCAAATGTAAAGAGGGATAAGATGAATGTGAAACGATATTTAATGATTGTGTTGTGTGTTTTAGGTGTTTGTCTTGCGGTGCTAAGCGGGGTTATTGTCGCATCAAAACACATTGCAACGCTGCCGGGAATTGACCCAAGCGAGGTAGTTGAACTTCCCAAAGCATCAAAATCAAGGGCTAACATCCTTGTAATGGGGCTTGACAATGACAGCCTTCACACCGATACCATAATGCTTTTTTCCCTCGATAACATTAACAAAAAGGTAAGCGTGCTATCCATTCCCCGTGATACGCGAATTGTTTTTGACGGTCAATACGATAAAATCAATCACTTATATGGATATAAAGGAAATGAAGAAAACACTATACAGGCGGTAACGCAAATTACCGGTATCCCCATTCACTATTACGCTGTTGTTAATTTTGTTGGTTTTCGTAATATCATTGACATTTTAGGCGGGGTTGAATTTGATGTCCCGAATGTGAATAATACCGGAGGTATGTTTTATAACGACCCTGTACAGAACCTTAAAATCAGCTTAAAAGCGGGTCCGCAGCGGTTAAGCGGAAAACAAGCGGAAGGCTTGGTTCGGTTCCGTTCGGGATATCCCGAGGCGGATTTGGGCAGAATAAAGATGCAGCAGCAATTTGTAAAAGAGCTTATAAAGCAAAAGTTGCAGCTGAGGTATATAACAAAGGCTGCAGAGATATATAATGAGGTAGTCAAAAGCACAAAAACAAATTATACCCTTTCCGATGCGGCGTATCACGCTGTTATCGCAAAGTCTATTGATACGGAAAATGTTGAAACCTTTTCTCTTCCGGGGACAGATGGTCAAGCATACACAAGATATGGTTATCTATCATGTTACATCTATAACAATTCACAAACGGAAGAAATAATAAAATCGCATTTTTCAACACCGGCAGTTGAATAAAGCTGTAAAACGCATACCGGAGCAGCAATTTAAACTTTAATAAACTTTTTTGCAAAAAGGTGTTGACATTGGTCGCGTATCGTGGTAAAATGACTTTCGTTGCCGTAAGAAAGCAATGCGCATATGCAAGATTGTTTTCCTAAATAAGGTTTTAA
>Ga0265293_10004550_pt1 | contig 24331 bp, 19 predicted proteins | sample Munlanlewell138R_FD_192505 | JGI IMG/M metagenome (GOLD analysis project Ga0265293, IMG submission 192505) | Leachate microbial communities from a municipal landfill in Southern Ontario, Canada - Leachate well 138R | ecosystem: Engineered > Solid waste > Landfill > Unclassified | place: Canada...
TGTAGGAGGCTTTGTTGCTTTTGCAGTACTTACAAAGGCATATTTTCTTCCGCTCGTTGCAACCTATGGAATGTTTTTTTTATTAAAGGAAAGAAAGTCTCTTTTAAAATTTATTTTTGGATTTGGAGTCACCATAGGAGTTGTCCTTACCCCTTTTTTATTATTTGCAAGAGAAGGAATAATTCAGGATATCTTTTTCTACTCACTGACGAGAGGTTCTGGAACAAGTAAAACAGGAGTTCTCCAATTTTTTATATTCAGGGATATATTATTATTTTCTCTTTTACTCATTAATTTATTTGTCTGGAGAAAATATCTATTCTTTAGCTTATTCTCTGTATTCTCAATACTATTTATTCTTTTGTATCAAGATATCTATTATTTATATCTTAATATCATGGTACCTTTTCTCATAATATCTTTCCCTGTCTATCAGTCTATCCTTACAAAGAAAATGAATTTACAGAGAATGGTTATTCCTTCACTGATCGTTTGTCTCCTTTTCTTTAATTTTTTTATTTACATTACTCAATATAGATCATTACAGAATATACCATCATTCCATACTCTGGTAGAAAAAATTGAAAATTCAAAGCCTGAATATATATATGGCGCAAATGATATTGCTCCGTTACTCGCGTATATGACGGAGATTCCATTGCTTAATAAAACTATAGATACAAATGCCAACATTTTCAGAAAAGGAATTTTAGATGCCGATACTATGACAGAATCTGCAATTAACCATAAAACGATCGTTATAGTACATGGAGTTTCCTTTCCACACTATGGAGTAGAAGACCAAATACTTGATGAGATAGTGGTGAAAAATAAAATTAGTACGTCATGTGACTTAATACACAGCCATCCAGTCTATGCAGAAGGGATTACAAATAGAGTGAATCTTTTCCAATGTTTTAAGTAACAATATAGAGAAAAAATTTTTCTTTTGGCTCTTCTTTTAAAAACTTAATTTTTTTCTCTTTGGAAGATAATGGAATTTTATATCTATAACTCACAATTTTTGTTCCAGAGTTTAATTCTCTTTTTAGTTGGGGGAGTATTTTTTTCATTCCCATCGGAATAAGATACATATATATAACTGTCGCATTGGAAAGCTTTACCTGTTTAAAATCTTTTCTCATAATAGATATTTTTCTTGAAGATTTGCTTAATCGTGCTCGTATCCACGAGACACAATATCTCAAAGGATCAATCTCTATTCCAACCGAGGTTGCTCCAAAATCTTCTGCTGCAGTTAAAACAAACTCTCCGTCTCCGCATCCCAACTCATACACAATATCTTTTTTTGATATTTTTATAAATGAAAGAGCTTTCCTTGCATTAGACCTTGAAATTCTCCATTGAGGAGCCCAAGGGCTTTCTGGTGGCCAAACAAATGATAGTAAAACAAAAAGTACAATGAGTAAAACAATCAGTAGTCCAAATATCATACCTCACTACTTTACAATGACTAGGCCATGATATACAACAATGACTTTTCTAAATTTCTTGGACAGGAGCAGGATGAGAAGTATCTTCTTTCGTCAACATTAACACAGCATCTTTAGTACTTTTAATTGTTTTTAAGTCAAGAAAATATTTATCTTGTAATTGCTCGTCTGGAATTTTGAGTACATCTGTACACAGAATAATATTACCTGCAATCAAACTTTGTTTTTCTTCTTTTGTTAAAGTTGACAAAATTGTAATCGGATATAACTGAGGCTTCTCCACATACGCTTGCAAACTGCTTGATTCTGGATAATTCCAACCAATTACTTTTACTCCTTTGCACCTGGCATAGTTTGCTGCATCAATCGTTAATTTTGTATTGGTTACTACCCACACACTCGTAATGTCTGGGTTTGCCTCTTTTACATCTAAAAAGCGAGCATAGGTATACAACAGTACTTGGACATCTGTTTTTACCCCTTGCTGGTTATGGAATTTTGCTTCAACAATTTCCTTTTTTCCTTCTTTTTGTAAAAAGACGTCAATTTCATGAGTAACACATCCACCCTGTAAAATGAGATTAACATCTGAAACATAATCCATTTCTTGAAACACTCTTTGCATATATCGCTCAAAAGGGAAACCAGTAGGACCAAGATCGAAAATTGCTTGTTTTAAATTAAATTTAATTAAGGCTTTTTGTTGATTATTCTTATGTAAAAATTCACGGATATGTGCAAAAATTTCAGATGTTTCAATCTCCGGATGAAGTCTTTGTTGTATATGTTCAAGTACTTTTGGTTGAATAGAAGGATCTAAACCGACTCGTTTCATTGAATTCAACACTTTTTCCTCAGAGAAAAGCTCTCTTTCTCCATTGTGTTTTATAACATATATCTCTGTATTACTATTCACTTAATCAGTTTACAGCATTTAGGTTCAAAAAGTCACGTATCCATGCTATAATGCAAGCCTATGAATCCAGAACTTTTAACACCTGCTGAAATGACCCTCCTTGAAAGGATTGACACCGAGAATGAACACTTTGGAGTCCATTTACAACAAGATCGTGAATATTTCATACCAAATCCCCAACAGTTTATTGACACATTACAAAATAGAGAGAAGATTGATTCAACTCTAAGAGAACATGCCAATCGTTTTGCAAATTATATAGAACATCCAAAAAACCACATCTTCACTCGATCTAATAAAGGTAATTATTATCATTTCAAATTATGTATACCAGATTCTCCTTGGGGTATGATTCAAGCACAATATATTAATACACCTGAATACATGGATGAACGGATAGAGATTATTACGAAAGAGATGCTTCTTGATCAACATATGGTACCTTCTCTTATAACCACATTTAAAGCAGAAGTACATATTAATATAAATAGACACAAAATAATCCAACGAAATTTTCTATCTGGCACTACAGAGAAACTAGATAGACTTCAAACAGAGACCTCCCATTATCCAGAAGAAGCTACAGAACTTGTAGATACTACAATACGAGTTATTGATTTTATCTTAAATGGAGCAAACAAAAATTTAAATAACTAAATGGCGGAGAGTACAGGATTCGAACCTGTGAGGGATTGCTCCCACTAGTTTTCAAGACTAGCGCCATAAACCGCTCGGCCAACTCTCCTGAGGGTACTGCATATTGTACGTGATCTTGATAAATGCGTCAACTAGATTAGTGTTATCAAGAAAAGAATAAGTAGGTGCAGTGGATAGAATAAATAAAAAAGATATTTTGCTTTAATTCCTTCTTCTCCATTATATTTCCAGATGATAAATGTTGATAATATAGCAAGAGGTTGTACCAGCCCCACAGCGTTATTCGCATATGCATCAGATAAACCAAAAGTCTCTATAAGTGGAAGTGTATAAAAGCAACTAAATATAAGGAGCTGGGATAAAAACATTTTACGTTTATTATGAAAGAATAGGTAAAACATAACGATTGATAACACCCCTGCACTTCCATTATCTACCATTAATAAACTTGCAAGGAATGATAAGATAAGAATACTACCTACCTGTACGTATTTCTTATTAAACTTTTGTAACAGATACAGTGACAGTGCTCCTAAGGCTAACGTAAAGAATATATTCAGATTTCTATCTATACCTAGAGAACTGAATGCAAGCCAATACGGGATTTGAGAAATAAATGCAAAAATAAAAAGACGTTTTATATACAAGACAATATCTTTGGTATGAAAAGCTCCATTTGCAATAAGCCACGCAAACAGAGGAAATGATAATCTACCAATAATTCTAAATATTAATATGTCTGGGAAGAATATTGCTCCAACATGATCTACCACCATCAGAGCCATAGCAATAATTTTTATATAAAAAACAGACATGTAATTATTATATTGTAAGAATCTGAGACTAGAGTGAGAGAATATTATTTAAACATGTGAAAAATATGCGGAGGGGACAGGATTCGAACCTGCGGAATCTTGCGATTCAACGGTTTAGTAAACCGTCGCTATCGACCACTCTGCCACCCCTCCTTGGCTATTTTCTGAAACAGATCGGCGGAGGAGACAGGATTCGAACCTGCGTGAGCCAGATTAAGGGCTCAGGGGATTAGCAATCCCCCGCAATGGACCGGGCTATGCGACTCCTCCTTGTAAATTCCCTAAAAAGAAGTGCGTATCTTGACTCCTCTAAGTGCTCATCATTATACCAAACTATGCCCATGATTGTGAGGATATTGTGAATATTTTATAGCTCTTGATTAGCCTATGTATGGTATCATGAATATATGGATCCACAAGAAATTAAGCAAAAAATGATTATTCCAGAGGAGCCTCATCAAGATATTGAAAATGCTGGGGCGTATATACCAACACCTGATATTTCAGAAGCACTGGCTGATGCTGGACATGATTATGATCCAAAGACAGAAAGCTTAAATGAACATCTTGATCATCTTGCAAGGATCAGTGATGAACTCGACAAAGCTCATGGCACAGAAATTCAAGACCCTTCGGAAGAGAGTGTTCAGCAAATACAAAATCCTCCTGAGCATCAACCTCACGAGATCCCAAGTACCAGAATAGATCATGCTAATACTTCCTATCCTGCCAATAAGCCATTGGTAAAAAATATTGCTTCAAATGTCGGCATGCCATTTAGATCAGTCTATAAAGGATTCTCTTCTTTAATAAAAAGCCTTTTATTTAAACATGGTAGTTCAGCTAGCCCTGTGTATAATGGTCGCACTACAGTAGGAGATGTAATCGAATTGAAAAAGGAGGAAAAGGGAGAGCTACCAATACTTTCTCCCGTTTCTAATAGTGAGGATTATCGACCACAAGGAGAAATACCTATATCCAACAATGTTACACCTATAGATGATTTTAGACAAAGCGAGGTGAAAAATGCAGCCTGATACAATTATAACTTCTTTCATAGATACAACAATTGCCATTATCTTGGCTTTTATTATTGTGTCTGCTGTGCTTGCAGGGATTGCTGGAGTTGCATTTTTGTTTGGGTTATGGAGAAAAAATAAATTACGCCAAGAAAAAGCTCTCTCAATGGCTCATCTTGAGATACGACTACCAAGAGATAATGAAATTAAAATAGATGCTGCTGAACAAATGTTTGCTAGTTTTGCAAGTCTCAAATCTGCAAAAGGGCGCCTTAAGTTTTTTAAAGTTCCTGACTCTATTGCATTTGAGATAGTAGCCCGTCCTCAGGATATTAGATTCTATGTAAGTGTTCCTAAAAAACTCTTGGATATGGTAGAAAAGCAGATTCACGGATCGTATCCAGATGCCCAGATAGAGGAAGTTGAAGAATATAACATTTTTGATAACCCAGAAGGAAAAATAGCATATACCATGCTGAAACTTGATGAGTCAGACTTTAAACCAATAAGGACATACAAAGACCTGCCTGTAGACCCTCTTTCTACATTTGCAAGTACACTAGGCAAAATGCAGGAAGGAGAATCCGCTGCAATCCAGTTTATGATTACACCTGCTGACTCATCTTGGAAATCTGCAGGAAGGGCACATATTTCCACTACAAAAAAGCAAGAAGCTGATCCAGAGACAGCAAAATATTCTGTAGATCAAAAAGAACTTGAAGCTGTGGACCAAAAAATGACAAAAGCTGCATTTGAAACATACATCAGGATTATTACCATTTCTTCTACAGAAGAATCAGCCGACGCACATTTAGGGAATATTGTAAGTGCATTTACTCAGTTCTCAGGATATAACTCATTTACGAAAGATAAAATGAGATGGACAAATGGATTCTTTATGGTAGATTTTATTTACAGATATCTACCGCTATGGGGACATGGTTCAATTCTTAATACTGAAGAGTTAGCAACTCTTTTCCATTTTCCAAACAAAACAGTCGACTCTCCAAGTATTAATTGGATGAAATCGCGCCTTGCACCAGCCCCTGCAAATATCCCAACAACAGGATTGTATATTGGGAAAAGTATATATAGAGGGATGAGTAAGCCTATATATCTCCAGCCTTCAGACAGAAGAAGACATATGTATATCATCGGGAAAACTGGTGTTGGTAAATCTGAGTTTTTGAAAGACATGATTTTACAAGACATCAGAAATGGCGAAGGAGTCTGCTTTATTGACCCCCACGATACTATCGATCAAATTTTGCCATTAATCCCACCTGAAAGAGCAGAAGACGTCATTCTTTTTGACCCTTCGGACACTACCCGTCCTATGGGGCTAAATATGATTGAAGCAGAAACAGAAGAACAAAAACATTTTATGGTAGCGTCTGTACTTGGATTGATGTACAAACTATACGATCCACAGAAAACAGGTATTATTGGACCACGTTTTGAACATGCAGTTAGGAATGCTATGTTAACTGTCATGGCAGAAAAAGGAAACACTTTTATAGAAGTTGTACGTATTTTAACAGACCCTTCATTTGTACAGGAACTATTACCGAAAGTAACAGACCCTATGGTTCGAAGATACTGGACAGACCAAATTGCACAGACAAGCGATTTCCACAAATCTGAGACTCTTGATTATATTGTGTCTAAATTCGGAAGATTCGTTACTAATAAAATGATGCGAAACATGATTGGGCAAAGCGTCAGTGCATTTAATTTCCGTCAAGTAATGGATGAGCAAAAAATACTTTTTGTCTCTCTTGCAAAAGGGAAAATTGGTGAAGAAAACTCTAACTTTCTTGGATTAGTCCTTGTTCCTAAATTATTATCTGCTGCTATGAGTCGTCAAGATATGCCTCAAGATCAAAGAAAAGACTTCTTCTTATACGTAGATGAGTTCCAAAACTTTGCCACTCCAGATTTTGCCACCATTTTATCTGAAGCACGAAAATATAGACTCAACTTAACCGTTGCAAATCAGTTTATTGGGCAGATGGAAGAAGACATTAAAAATGCAATATTTGGAAACGTAGGAACAATTGTATCTTTTCGTGTTGGCGTTACTGATGCAAATTACTTACAACACGAGTTTCAACCAAATATTACTGAGGGAGACTTAATTAATATAGAAAAATATCATGCATACGTAAAGACTCAGATTAATGAAGAGCCAGTACCACCATTTTCTCTTGATTTAACACGTGACGTTGAAGCTGAAAAAAAGACAGAAAATCCACGGGTGGCAGAACTTGTCCGAGAATTATCGCGATTAAAATATGGAAAACCTGTGGAGCTTATAGAAGCAGAGATTGCAAAACGGTCAAGATTATTTGAGGTGCTTGGTGATGCTCCAGAGTTAGAGCCTCCTAAATCTCCTGAGACAAAACTGAAAAGAAATATTTAATCGTCTAAAAAAGAGATTTCATTTGGACTATTACAGATGAGTATTCCAATGGTATAATGGTAAACATTAAAGAGGGCCAGTAGCTCAGGGGTTAGAGCGCGTGTCTTATAAACACGAGGTTCGATGGTTCGAGACCATCCTGGCCCACATTCTTACACATTCTCCATATAAACAAGGTACTATTATATATCCCAATGGAAAAACAGAACACAGTAGAACAAGCTTCTTATAACCCTTACGACAAACTTTCTAAAACATCTATAATCCTCCGCACTATTCTTGAATCTATCCCCTTTGGGCTAGGTCCGTATGGAATAGGGGATTTAATTAGTTTATACGAGGGAGTTAAAGGAAAAATGATATTCGGTCCTAAAATAGATACTGTTGATAGAATTATTTCCTTTATTGCAGCTCTTATTCCTCTTGTACCTGCAACTCCATTTAGGCTATTCGTAGCAAATCTGCGCGGAAAAATAACTCGATCTTCTTGAATGATACATAATAAAAATACTCTTTCATATCTTGTCAGAAATACAAAAAATGCACTCAAAGTGAGTCTGCTATAATAAAGGTATCTATGAGAAAATTCCTTGCCCTGTGTTTTGTTTTTGTCATTACATTGGTAATCTTTTCTTTCAATGCAACTCCAGCATACTCTGATGAATTAGAAGAATTAAGTAAAAAAATCAATGAACTTCAATCTGCACTTGAAGCATCAAAAAAAGCAACAACACCTCTTGAATCACAAGCAACAAGCATGAAAAAACAACTCGATGGAATTGAGTATCAAATTACACAAATTGAAAAAGATGTTGAGGCTAAAAAAGCATTTATTGTGAATGGATATAAAGATCTTGAAGCTCAAAAAAATATTTTTAATCAGACAGTACGAGAATATTACATAAAACATTCATTTTTCTCTCCCCTGTTAATGTTTCTTTCTAGCGCTGATGCTACGTCTGTTACACGGATGCTTGCGTATCAACAAAAAGATGCAAATCAAGATAAAAGTATTATCACAAATACTGCTTTAAAAATTGCAGAACTAGAAACTGCAAAGGAAAAACTTGAAAAAGAGGAAAAACAACTATCTTCTTTAAAAGCGAAGTTAGCAAAAGATAAAGCAGAGATAGAAAAAGTAGTAGCAGGAGCAAAAACATATCAGTCTTCTCTGTCCGGACAAATTGCAGAATTAAGTGCGAAACAGCAACAAATTTTAAGTGCTAGAAGTGGAACATTTACAACTTCGGTTGGAGATGTCCCCCTTGCAGATGACCCAAATGCCTCAGTGGCATTCAATCCAGGTTTCTCTCCTGCCTTTGCAGCATTTTCATTTGGAGCTTATACACATCGAAATGGAATGAGCCAATATGGGGCAAAGGCTCGGGCTGATAGTGGGCAATCTTACAAAGAAATTTTATCAAAATACTACCCCGGTAAAGAGATAAAAGAGAACTTTAGCGAACCTTCAAGTATTACTGTCAACGGATATGGATCTGTTGACTTCCAACAATATCTATATGGTATTGCTGAAATGCCTTCTTCATGGAATAAAGAGGCACTAAAAGCACAGGCGGTTGCAGCAAGATCCTATGCACTTGCCTATACAAATAATGGACAAAAACCTATATGTGACAATCAGAACTGTCAAGTTTACATCGGCCACTCAAAAGGAGGAGCATGGGAAGAGGCAGTTAATGAAACAAGAGGAATTGTGCTTATTGAAGGCGGAAACCCCGTTTCGACACAGTACTCATCTACAACGGGTGGATATTTAAATACTTCTGGATGGGATACAAAGTGTAATTCAAAAGAATGTTGGACTGGAGATGCATGGGAGAAAATTGCTGGATCTCCTTGGTTTTACAAGTCTTGGTACACTGAGACTTATTCCAATTCTTCAAGTAAGTGTGGAAGATCACATCCATGGCTCACCCAAGAAGAGATGGCTGATATATTAAATGCATGGATTGTAAGGAAAAATCCTAGTGGGGCTGAGACAGATAGGATTATCCCCACAACATTAAATCAATGCCCAATTAATGGTGTCTCAGGAAACCCATATTCCATGAGCGAACTAAGAAGTAGGGCAGAAAATTCTGGTGGAGCAATAACATCCATTAACTCTGTAGGTGTCACATATGGTAATAATGGTAGTACTGCTCAAATCAATTTTTCAACAAATCGAGGGAGTATTTCAATGTCTGGATCTGAGTTTAAAGAGGCATTTAATTTGCGAGCTCCTGGCTATATTTCTATCAGATCACCATTATTTAATATAGAAAAAAAATAACTATGAACGACGATACTACATTATCTGGAGAATTTATTATTGATAAAAAAACTTCACCTTCATTAAAAGAAGAAGTGTCTGCTATTCCTACTCCAGATGCTACACCTCATTCTCATCCTAACTTTCCTGGTATTAACAGACATACTCTTCGGTTTTTTTCTTCTCTTTGTTTAGATCCAAAAAATGTTTCTATTATTAACCAAGATAGTGACGAAACCGTACATTTACTTGTCAGAAGGCATTGGGTCACTAATCTTTTGTGGATACTCTCTGTGTTTGTACTTTCATTTGCACCTATTCTTACTCCTTTATTTTTACATGAGTTTGAATTTATTAAATTCTCTCCTACAACAATTGCCTCTGGATTACTCTTATATTATTTAGCACTTTTTGGATACTGTATTTTAAAATTTGCTGAATGGTACTTTCATGTAGGCCTTGTTACTAATAAAAGAATTGTAGATGTGGATCTTGCAAATATTTTAACTAAAAATGTGGCTGAGACAGATATTAAGCAAGTAGAAGATGTTAGTTTTGTACAAAAAGGTATTATCCAATCATTATTTAATTTTGGAAATGTTTTTATTCAGACTGAGGCAGTTGTAGCAAATTTTGAATTTGACAGGATTCCATTCCCTTCACAAGTTGCAGAAATAATAAGTCAACTATCTCAACATCATAAAGAAAGGGAGGTGTCTCGTGCAGAACTTTGATATCATAAACCAAATTCTTGCTCAACAAGATATTTTCTATAAGATTGTCCTCCTTATTTTTATGTTATTGTATAGTTTATTTGCCCTGATTGTATATATCCAAATTAGTGCACTTATCAAAGTAGTAAATCAAATCACATTTTCTTCTATATTTAAAGTTATTGCATTTATAAATATAGTAGCTTCAATTCTTATAATCATCTATACTATTCTTACTATTTCAATATGAACTCACAATTCCTTATTGCAAAATTAGCAGCAACAGCAACAGATACTGCTTGGTCACAAGCTTACTCTACACTCAATTTTTATGTCACCATAAGTGTAAAACTCGATACCTCTGCAGAAAACTCTCCAGAAGAATCCCTCGCACAAATAGGAAAAGAGTTACTTGAACGTCTCCAAAGAGAATATTTTTCTCTTGACGAAAAAACATTAGAGAGTATTAAGACAGCAGTAAGCACAACAGTTGATTCTGTCCCGCCATCAATTGTTTATTCTCTTGTACTCGTAACAAACAATGCAAGTACTCTGTATATAGTTACAGCTGGAGAAGGAGCTGTAATTATAAAACGGGGTGAAAAAGTTGGAGCTATTGCTACAGGTAAAAAGGATACAGTTCTCTCATTCTCTGGCCCTCTAAAAAATAATGACTTGGTCGTTGTCCAAACACAGGATTTTAGCTCAAAAATTGAAACTCCACTTCTTGCCTCTTTACTCGACTCATTGAGCGTAACCGATATCTCAGAAAATATCGCACCTCATCTTCATAATGATCCTTCAGGTGCTGAAGCAGCTATTATTTTACTCTATACCAATCCTGAAGCTCAAACATTAGAAGAAGAACAAGGAAATACAGATGAGGCTGAAGAGACAACCGATGATACTCGTGAGAAAGAAGAGATTGAACCATCAAGCACTCTGGAAAAAGAAGAGGAACCATCTACCCACTTATCTGCTCCCCTTTTTGAAGATGAAGAAAAAGACAAACAGTCAAAAAGAAGTCTTTCTTTTTCTGGTGTTACCGATTTTATCTCTATTCTAAAGAAAAATCGCAAGCAGTTACTTGGTTTAATAATAATTGTTCTTGTTATTGGACTGGTAGGGAGTATTTTTCTCCAAACTAGAAATAAAGAATCACAACAAAATAATGAGGCAATTGCTCAAGCTGTTACCTCAGCCCAGTCAGCATATGAAGAAGGAGAAGCACTAGAGCCTCTCAATAGACCTCTGGCACTTGAGAAATTTACAAAAGCTCAAGAAACACTTACTGAGACGAAAAATAGATATCCAAATGAAAAAGGACTTGATAGTCTGAATGTCTTGCTCTCTAAAGTAGAGCAGAAACTTTCTCAATTTTCCTCAGGTAAAAAAGTGGAAAATGGAAAAAAACTTACGAGCGCTTCAGATATTGATATTGATGATATTAGAACCGTTTCTATAAAAGGAGGAAACTTGTTTGTAACAGATAAGTCTCATACTCTTGTAACTTTATCTAAAGACGGAAAAAAGGATAAATCTTTTACTCTGGACTCTTCATCAATATTTGACGTAAATGCAAATAGTGATTTTGCTTTCGTCCTTACCAATGAAGGAGTAACGAGAGTTGACTTGGGAAATGGATCAGATAATCAGTTAGTTGACCTTGATAACTCAAGACAATCAATTGATGTATATGGAAGTAACATCTATTTACTCAATATCAAAGACAAAATGATAGAGAAATATGCACCAAGTAGTTATAATGAATCTGACTATTTAAGTAATCCACTCCAATCTCCCCCAGTATCTATGACCATTGATGGGTCTATCTATGTACTCTATGATAATGGAAAAATAGGAAAATTCACAAAAGGAGCTGACGATGGATTTACTCTTACTGGTTTTCAGGGAACAATAGGAAAGAAATCATATATATATAAAGAAGAAGATTTCTCTAATCTATATATTCTAGACACCAGTAATCAACGAATATTAGTAGCTTCATCTAATGGTGAAGTAAAACAAGAATTTACATGGGACATATTTAAAGACGCTGTAGATTTTTCAGTAGATGAAAAAAATAAAGTTATCTATATTGTTACTTCTCAAGATCTCTATTCTTTTAGCTTTTAGGCTTCTCATTTCACCCTCACTTTCTGATAGAGTATAATGGACACATGAAAATATATAATAAGCAGCTCCGTCGTAATTTTAATGTCATCGAGAAAATAGAAGCAGGGATTGTACTACTTGGCTCAGAAGTAAAAGCAATCAGGGGAAACCATGTAAGTTTGGAGGGCTCACACGTAAGAATATTAAATGGCGAAGCATTTTTAATTAATGCAAAGATTTTCCCTTATAAATTCTCCCGAACTGATAATTATGATGAGTCTCGTTCACGAAAGTTATTACTCCATAAAAAGGAAATAATTGCTTTAAAATCTCGACTTGACCAAGGGAATTACACGTTAATTCCAGCATCTTTATACACGAAAAATAATCAGTTTAAATTAGAGATCGCCTTAGTAAGAGGAAAAGCTCAACATGAAAAAAGAAAAGACTTAAGAGACAAGGCTGTAGAGCGAGATATACAAAGAGAATTGAAAAAATGGGCATAAAATGCTATAATATAGGCTGTATTTAAGATAAATACAGCCAGACTCATTTTCTGATATCATGAAAGTGAGAGATTACACGGGGATGTATTGTATCGACAAGATTGTTCTTTAAAAACTGCAAGTCGACTTTGAGTAATAGTCGTAAAACAGATTCAAAAATTACATGCTGATGGAACAACCATCCGCCGCAAAGTTAAGCAGTTCGCTGCTGACTTTATGCCTTCTACAGGACTCCGTCCTGCAAATATGGCATACGCAGTTGCGTAAGTAACGTGCGTGCTGTTTGATTAGTGTTTTCTCAACGGCACTTTTCAAGCACAAACTCAGTTGAGAAAAAGGTAAAAGAGGTTGGTTTTCTTTTTTATCGTTTTTGATAAACCTGAGCTATATCTTCGGGTGTCGGTTCTCGTTCAGATATGGTGAAATTCAAAAATCGACTAAACTTGTAGATGTTTTTCTAGCTCATTCTCTGGACGGGAGTTCATAACTCCCCATCTCCACATATAATAAAAGGTCTTAAGACTCTAGTGCTTTAATTCTTTTTGCTAAACACAATCCCCCAGACTTCTTTTGCTCCATTCATTTTGAGAACATACGCTATTTGACGTAGAGTAGAGCACGTCACTGCAATATCATCTACAATCAATATTGTCTTCCCTTTGACTTCATTTCTCAAATCTTCTCGTATGTTATAAATATCTTTATATTGAGAAGAGTAGCCATCCTTTTTATTTTTGGTTAAATTGTTTAAATTCTTTGTTTGTATTAAAAGATTATCGTTCATCTGTATTGAGAAATATTGTGCGACATAAGAGCAGAGGAGAGATGAATGATTATACCCTCTTTTATGAAGTGTACTACGAGAGAGTGGAACTGGTATTATAATAGAATCTTTTTGTAATAATTGGAAAAATATTTCGTTATGCTCAAAACTCTCACACATAAGTCTGCCAATTTGTTCTTTCAAATCTGATACATATGGGTTTTCTTTATATTGTCTTATAAGTCTTCTTATCACTCGCGTATATGTAACCGCTGAAATTAGCCCATCAATACTATATGCCTTCTTACATTTCAGATGGGTTGCACCTTTTAAACTCCCTTTCTTACATAGAGGACACACTGAGATAGAAGTAAATGAAATAGTAGAAAAACATGAGTCACAAATATAATTTCCAATTTTTTTACACTGTACACAATGTGGAGGGAAAATAATATTCAACACAGTTTTCCACATATACGTATAGTGTATATCAAGTTTCGTGTTTTTTTCAACACATCATTATCTAGCCTCAAATGATATAGTTTGATGTATGTGTATCAGTTTGATATAGTTAGCTATGTGAAAAGACTTATCCACATATTTCACAATATTCTAGGATAATTAATTAGTACTCCACTCCTCATCCTTGCTCATAAAATTTGGGATATAAAACTTATACATGATTTAAGATATGTATATTTGTATTACATAAAAAAATATTATGAAATATAATTATTTACCTCCCAGAAGAAAAGTCAATATTAACACGTAACATCTCTCCCACATCCACCAATCTGCCCTTCTCCACAAGTTTTTATCAATTTTCCATAAGGACGTTTATTGATTTTTTTACAATCTTCATAAGGACAAGGAAATTCTAACCCTCCATATTCATCTTTTATCTCAGTGGAGAAACGCCCCCCTACTCCATAATCTGCCACACTAAATGGACCATTCGCAGACTCTCCTACGAGTCCTGCCCCTCCAGAAAAACCACATCCAGTATCTACTTCACGCACCTTCTGCTCTCCAAGATAGTATATCTGCTCTAATGTCATCTCTGCAGAAGATTGTACAGTTTGCATTGTATCTTCTTTTAGTGCATCGGCAATCTCGTCAGCTTTATTAAAAATCGCGTTATATAGTCTTGCATGAGTATACGTGTCGTCTGGATCCTCAAGTACTGCATTGATATAACTCACTATTAAGAACGCACACATCTCTTTTATTACCTGGAAGTCCTTTTCATTCATCACAGAATGCTCTTTATGGATCTGGGCATGGATTTTATCTAAATCGTGAGGGGTATCTGATGAAAGGATAATTGGATTTGCTAATAAATGTTCGGAGGATAAATCAGAGGGAATATCAATCGTAAGGTCTATATCTACAAGCTTTTCAACTGTCTCTTCTGCATTATTTGCATTACTAAACCTAATTACATCAATATTCCCTTCTCTATTCTTTTGAAATACATCATAAAAATTATGTTTATAAATGGATCCTTCTCCTCCAGGTTGCGAAATAGAGATTGCTGTTGCTCCTTCCTCTGCATCTTTCATATACTCCTGAATTTTTTCAAACCCTATTACTTCTGCTTCTTCACGCTTATGATCGACAGAATTCCCATGAATTTGTCTATATAACCTACCTCTTTCAAGAACGTTTAAAAAAGGTTCTTCACTGTGTTCTCCATACAACACACCCTCCTCCATCTTGTATGTATATTTGCTCAATCCTCTGTTAAAACGCTCTCCTAATGCAGTAATCAACTGCATCTCAGTGAAAGATTTAAAATTCTCTACTCTACTTTCATATCCTTCTGTATATTTACTTGTAAGTAATTCTCGTGCTTGTTCTCTGTCAAAATCTAACTCATACTGCACTATTTTTCTTCCAAACTTTGGTACACTACTCTCTGGAGGCAAAAGGTACATATTACTTTTCTCTAATTTCTCTAAATAAACTTGTTCTGGTATATATGCTCTATTTTCCATAAAAAAACTCCTCTATTTTTCGAGGAGTATTCTCTATACTCTTTGCTCGAAAAGATTCTTAGGGTTCCGACTTATCTGGATTTTCAGACATCACGGTTGCGGCACAGTTCTTGAATTACACAAGATTCACCTTTATTCAAATGGTTTCCATACTATCTCTTTTTGTTTCTGTTTATATGCTGCAAATCTTCCCATTGTGAAAAATAAATCAGAGAGTCTATTTATATATTTAATAAGAGCTTGGTCTACATTTTCTTTTCGTGCAAGGGTAACAACTCTTCTCTCAGCTCTCCTTGCGAGCGTACGAGCATACTGTAATGAAGAACCTATTCTCCCTCCACCGGGTAAAATAAAATTACTCAATTCTGGTACTTGTCCTGTCATCGTATCAATATGTTGTTCAAACTGTTGTGTATGCTGAGTAAGTTGATCGAGGACAAGCTCGCTCTGTGCAAGAGCAGACCCTATATACAATAAATCATTTTGAATCATTATTAATAGTTCTTTGAGGTCGCATTTCCACTCTTTTGTCTCTTCGTCTAACTCAGCAACAATTACCCCAATATATGAATTCAACTCATCTATTGTGCCATACGTCTCAACTCGTTGAGAATCTTTCCACACTCTACTTCCACTCCTAAGAGAAGTCTTTCCACGATCACCTGTTTTTGTATAGATTGGCATATTCCTTTATATATTAGAGTCGGAATAAAAAACTTCCTGGCTCGGGATTAGTAGATAATAAATAGTTTTCTGTCTGTAACAGTAGCGGCACTGACCAGGAATTACACCTGAATTACCTATTCATTAGTATTAACATTCTGCGTATCCGCAGGCATAGCATTTCTTACACCCTTCTTCGCGTGCAAGCGATGCCCCACCACATTCAGGACACAGATCAAATAATTGAGATTTTTCTGGTTGTGGTATGGTAAGTTGTTGCATAACTGTGGTCTGAGACATCTCTGCTGGCTGGGCATCAGCAGCAATAGGAGTATGTCCATGTCCGTTTAGAGACAGCCCATGTCCATTTCCATTCGTGGATCCATTCCCGTTTTGCACACCATGATTTGCTCCTTTTGGATTAGCATCAACAACTCTACCATTTACTTTAAATCCAAAATGTTCAGCGAGAACTTTTGCTATTGCATCAGGGACTGAACGAACTTTATTTGCCCCAAATCCGACAGTCCGTGCTCCACCAATACCAGACATTTGATCAATTATTTTCTTAATTCTATCTCTATGAGCAACAGGGCTTTGCATACGAAGGACCATAGAGATGATTCTTCCCAAGGCTTCAGACATTGCTGTTACATCAGATCCAGATTTTCCTGAGTTAATAAATATCTCAAATGGATTTCCTTCTTTATCGTTGTTTATTGTAATAAATGAGTGACCAAACGGAGTTTCTGCTTCATACGTTGCTCCAAATGTTACCACAGGGCGCTTCTGTATTTTCATCACAGGACCTTGGTCTTTTTTCTCTTCTTTTTTCTCATCTACTCTTTCAAGTACTCCTTGACGAGAACCATCTCTCATATAGGTAATACCTTTGAGGCCTTGATCATATGCCATCATGTACAATCGTTGTACATCTTCTACGGTGTGTGCGTTTGGAGCATTTACTGTTTTGGAGATTGATGAATCAATATACTCTTGTGCTACTGCTTGTACTTTTACATGTTCTTCAGGTGTTAGATCATTTGCTGAGACAAAGTATGCAGGACGTGTAGCTTCCGGATTGAGTTTTAGCCACTCTTCATAGAGAGGATGATACATCATATCTTCTCCCCCTCTCCATTTTCTCTTGAAAGCAAACTCATACACAGGCTCTACTCCAGAACTTACTCCAGACACAAGTGAAGTTGTTCCGGTAGGAGCAATCGTGAGTAATACCGCATTTCTGATTCCTTGCCGTTCAATTTTTTTCTGTAACTCTAGAGGCAGAGATTTGATGTGATATCCTTGTAAATATTTTTCTTTATCAAATTTAGGAAAAGAACCTTTTTCCTTTGCGATATCACTTGAAGCATCATATGCACTATTGCGAAGTGTCTCAAAAATTTTTCCAATTACTGGAAGAGATTCTTCTGATCCATAAGGAAGCTGCATTTTGATCAGAGCATCTCCCAATCCCATGATTCCAAGTCCTGTGCGTCGAATATCTTTTGCACTTTTCTCATTTTGAGGAAAGAAATAGTAAGTTTGATCAATAACATTATCAAGAAGTCGCATTGCTGTCTTTACATCATTTCCAAATTCTTTGAAGTCAAAAGTCCCTGCTTTTCCAGGTTCGTATCCTTTCACATATGCTGAGAGATTCATTGCTCCAAGATTACAAACTGCCCATGCCCCCAATGGTTGCTCGCCGCAAGGATTGGTAGCAATTAATCTTTCAAAATACCATGTATTTGATCTTTTGTTTGATCTATCCATAAAGTGAAGACCAGGCTCTGCACTTCTCCAAGCTGCTTCACCAATAAGATTCCATAGCTCTTTTGCTTTTACTGTTTTATGGATATTTACTTTTCCTCCAAGTTTTTTCCATTCCTCAATATCTCCATTCCATTTTTCATCATACATTGGATCATCAAGATCAGGATATACGAGTTGCCAATCTCCATCTGCTTTTACTGCTTCCATAAAAGCATCTGAGACACAAACAGAAAGATTTGCACCATTAATTTTTGTTAAATCCTGCTTTACTGTAATAAACTCTTCTATATCTGGATGCCAGTCCCATAACATAAGCATGGTTGCTCCGCGTCTACTTCCCCCTTGCTGAACAATATCATGAGTAGCAACTGAAAAAAGTGTAGCCCAGTTAACAGGACCTGAAGAAGTGCCGTTTACTTTCTTTACTCGTGCACCTTTTGGACGAAGAGATGAGAGATTAAGACCAACTCCACCAGAACGAGCTTGAATTTCAACGAGTTGTCCAAGTGCTTCCAAAATTCCATGTCTTGAGTCTTTTGGAGAAGGAATAACAAAACAATTAAAGTATGTTACTTGATATCCAGTTCCTGCACCAGAGAGGATACGACCTGCAGGGACAAATTTAAAGTCCTCCATGACCCGATAAAACTCTTTACGCCAATGTCCTCTCACGTCTTTTTTCTCTATCTGAGCTATTCCTCGAGCAACTCTCCTCCACATTTCTTCAGGAGTATTCTCAAGGAGAGAACCATCTTTATCTTTTAAAGCGTATCTATCTAAAAATACTTTTTGTCTTATTCCTTCAAGTTTTGCCATAGTGTTTTTGTATGTTTTAGTTACTTTTATTTAATACTTTTAACTCTTGTACAAAATCGTCTAGATCTACAAAATGTTTAAACACACTTGCAAATCTAATATATGCGAGTTTGTCTTTTTTCTTAAGTTTTCCTGCGACCATTTTCCCTATTCTTTGACTTTCTATCTCTAGGGACTCGCCGCATCGCAACTCTCTTTCAATATCTGCTACTATTTCTTCTATTTCTTGTAATGAAATAGCTGTCTTTTCACAAGATTTAATTAACCCAATCTTCAGCTTCTCCCTGCTAAACTGTTCTCTTGTCCCGCCTCTCTTTTTTACAATCAGGGTAATACTCTCTATACGCTCATACGTTGTAAACCTCTTATTACATTCGTTGCACAGTCTTCTCCTACGGATATGAGAACCTTCTTCTCCTATCCGTGTCTCTACCACTTCAGAATTTGTATTATTACAATATGGACAGTGCATATATATGTTATGTAAAGTGCAAAACCCTGACGGAATATATAGATATTTTTTATCTACATATAGTGTCCATGATCAATATAGTCCACTAGAATGCACACTGTCAATTGATCAAACTGTATCAATTTACTATGGGTATATTGAATGAAGCTAAAGAGATTTGTAAGAGTTTTCACAGAAGGAAAATTCACCCTTTTTTGTGAAAAAATTATTTTTTAGAGAATGATTTTTTATAATACGCTTTTATTGATTCCAATCTTTTATACTCTGCTTTTAATGAATCTTTTTCAGGATTATTTGAAGCAATAAGAGATTTCATAACTTCTTCGTGTTTTGAGATAGATACTCCAATTTTGCCGACTACAGCTTCTGTAGGAAGATTTGCTTTCTCTGCTTTTTTTGCCACTGAGATAGCATTATGCATATAATTATTACTTTTAGAAAGAGTGTCTACTCCAAGTTGATCAGACTCTTTATCAAATAACATTTGAGCAGCAGATATCCGTTTATCTGATTGTAATAAATTAAACTCTGCCTTTTTTACAAGGTCATTAATTAAGAATCCAACGACTCTGTCTCTTACTATTTTTATAAAGTATAACGGGTGATCTGGTAAGATTCCTGGATAAGGAAAATCATACTGCACGATTGCAGGTGCGGTTGCTACTGCACTATCTGTTGCTGATAAAGTAATTGTTTGAGCATAAGACACAGAAGTAACTGAGGAAAATATAAAGAGAGAAAGTAACACGATAATTACATGTTTCATATACCTTGAATAATACCAGACTCTCATGATCTGTCAACAGGAATATATATAACTAAAGTAATTGACATTCACTCAAATTTTCAGCCATACTGTAAATAGTATGAAACGCCTGCTTGCCGCGCTTATTTTTGTATCGGTTTTTTTACACAGTCTTGCCCCTTTTAGTTTTGCCCAAACCCAAGCAACAGAAAGTGCTCTCCCTTCACGCGTAGAGAGTGATGTCCCAAACGATTACAGTACTCATACACAGATGCTGATTATAGAGCTACTTGCTGCTATTTCTTGCCAACTATCTGGAGTTGACCCAGTTAATCCAAGTGGAAAATGTTTAGGAGTAAATCCTGAAACTGGAAAAATTGGATTTATGGAAAATGGAGGGGGAGGAGCAATCGCTGTAGTTACAAAAATGATGATCTTTACATTTGATATCCCAATTAGTACACATGACTACACTTCATATACCGCCTCAAACTTTGGAATTGTAAAGTCATCTTTTGCTCAAAATGTAAGCGCTGGATTTAATGGCCTAAGCCCCCTCCTCCCTGTATGGGTTGCCTTTAGAAATGTTATCTACGTGTTATTTGTAATCGCATTTATGGTTGTAGGAATGGGAATTATGTTTAGGAGGAATTTTGATCCAAAAACAGTTATGACTATTCAGAGTTCTATCCCCAGGGTAATCATTATTTTAATTTTGGTTACTTTTTCATTTGCCATATCTGGCTTTTTGATTGATATGATGTATCTTGTAATGTATTTACTGTATGGAATAATCACAAGTATTGATGGAGTTTCTATCCCAACACTTAGCCCAAGTAGTTTAGCAGGAAGTACGGCATTTGGAGCAACAGGATCATTTGGAGGAGGCATACCTGGGATTGCATATGATGCGTCTAGAGGACTCGGAAGCCAAATCTCTGCTATCTTCGATAACGGAGTAGGAAATGCAGTGGGAGGAATTATAACAGGCGTGATGGCACTTCCCTTACTTTTAATTCCTGGTGTGAATCTAGCATATGGAGTTGGTATAGGATTAGGAGCTCTAGGAATTGGAGGCGGAATAGGATTCGGAGGTATAGGAAATGAAGTACTTGGTCTTGTTGGTGGAATAATTGCATTTCTTATAATTGTAATTGCAGTCTTATCTGCTCTTTTTCGTCTTTGGATTGCCCTAATAAAATCTTATTTATTTATTTTAATAGATGTTGCAATTGCTCCTATTTGGATTGCAGGGAGTCTTATTCCTGGGTCTCCTTGGACAATGGGATCTTGGTTTAGACACATATTAAAATATATTTTGGTTTTTCCGCTTACCTTCGCAATGTTTCTATTAGGAAGTACAATAATTCAATTATTTAATCAGATACCCGATAATGCTTCTATTTTTGCTCCTCCATTTATAGGGAACTCTCTTAACCCAAAACACCTTGGATCGCTTTTAGGGCTTGGACTTATACTCATGTTACCTGAAGTAATAAATATGGTACAAGCAATCATTAAAGCACCCGAGAATAAATTCCAACAAGCAATTCCACAAGGTTTTGGTATAGCAACAGGAGTGATGAGAAAGGCTGGTAGTCCAGTTAAAAAGAAACTTTGGAGCACAGATGAACACGGCAGACCTACAGGAACTCTTAATTTTGCTTTAAAACAAAAAATTAATGAGAGTAAAGATACTAGTAGATTGGCAAATATTATTGACAGATTCACCAGTAAGAGAACTTATGAAGAACTTATAAATGAAAGACAAAACAGTACATGGCGTAGACAGACACCTGCATGGGTTACAATAGATAACGATGTTACCAATGCACAAAATATCCTTAATACAGCCACCCCAAATACTCCTGAATATAATGAAGCAAATGAGAGATTAACTGATATGACTGAGATACAGAATCTTTATAGACAACTACACGCTACTTTTAATGTTCAGCCACAAGATATGGATTTATCTCAAGCAAATGATATTGTGGAAGAAGCTGAAAGAAGAGTTACTACTGCTTCTCAAGAAAACAATATCCAACAAACTGCTGCTTCTGCGAAAAGGCTTCAGTACGCTATGGCGGTCCTAAATCACGTTCGTCAACAACGTAGATATATTGCTGCAACTCGTGCTAGAACCGTATAAAATAACCTCTATCCAAATACTTTACTAAAAAAATAAAGTATTCCTTCTCCAAAACCTTTTATAAATACATTTCCAAAAACCCCACCCTTTTTTATATCTTTTTTTATATTTGTCATCACTTCATTATGTGAAAATTTTCTAATATCATTTACATCTTCTAAATCAAAATAGGGGTTCATGAATAGACCACTTAATAGAGATTCTTTAGTCTGAAAGTCCCATTGAGTATAAGGGCTATATCGTTCTGAATGAGACTGTAATAATCGTGCTATACGTACTTTAACATATGCCTTTACAAGTATTTTATCAACATCAACAATTTTGAAATCTTTACTCAATATTTTATCCACTACTTCTTTATTATTTTCATAATCTTCTATTTCCTCTTTAGGAGCTCCTAATAAAGCTTGCAATATCGCTCTATTGCTTATAGTTCCATCACTGTTTACAAAGTTAAGCTCATGATTATAAACATCACTCTCTGCATTATTAGGATTTTTACGAGCTTCATTTATCTCTCTATTTACCATGATTTGAGTCATAGACCAAATATCCTTTCCAAATATTGTTTCTGCCAATGTCATATCCTCAAAATAGGGTTTTTTATGTTCTTTCTCGTCAGCTTCTTTATCCAATAAAACCATTCTACGAACCATCTGAGCTAAAGGAATCCCTGAGGATGAGAACGCATAACGAGCTGGCTTTATAAGACCATCCGATATTTGGTTAATAAAAGCCTCTTGATTAATTCTTACTATCCCATACTGATCAACAGAAATGAATTTTGTAGGATCAATATCTGACCCACTTGTTATATCACCGTAAATATTAAATGCTTTTTCAGCTTGATTTGAAGACCATTGCTGAAATTCATTTGGAGCGAAAACAATTTTTTTAGCAGTCTGTTTTACAACAGATTGAGCATTAAGCTCCTTTTGTTTATATTGTTTCCCTAAATTAATGTCAAATTCATATAATCTCTCTCTCCTTTCTAATTCTCTCTTTACAATAGCAGCTCTTTCTTCTATACTTTTTCCAGCCGTTTCACTTCGAAGGTTTGCTTCTATTTCGTTTTCTTCAATTTCCAACCATTCTTCTTTAAACTTCTCCGCTAATTTCAACTCTATCTCTGCCTCATTCATTCCTAGAGCTTTAAGCCTTTCCTTTTCCTCTAAAAAGTCAGGTTGTAAATATCTTTCATGTTTCCTCTCATTCAGTCGTAGAATTCTATTCATTTCTTTATCTATTTCCTTTTGTAGTGAACCTGTAATTAATGTATCACTATCTATCCCAGCGTCCTTATAATCCTTTAAAATTCGCGCCTCTATTATTTTCCATAAAAATTTTCTCTGCTGTCTAAGCTCGCTCTCATTCTCATGCATCTCTTCTAATAATTGCATTAAAGATTTACCATCACGAGTAGGCATTCCAGTAAAATAATCAACTTTTGTTCTATTTAAGACGCCCAAAGTATAAATACTTCCTGCTCCTCCACCTCTCCATATATCTAACTGTTTATTCTGATACAAGGTAGAATACTCTACTTTAGTGTCTGAGTTATACCCTGTTAAAGCAGTATCATTTCTACCTGCCGCGCCCCCAAGATATGTTTGATAAAATGCTAATAATTCAGCATACCCTGAACCGAAAGGACCTTTTCTTACTCCAGTATTGCTCTGTGCTTGATTTTCAACCAGTTTTCGAACTACATTAATTAATCTTTCATCTTTAGTTGGAATATTATACGGATTCAAAGCTGAAATAAATTCGCCTATTTTTTCTTTTCTCAGCTTTCCTGTTTGATCATACCAACTAGATATTTTAATACCTCCTTCTTGAGTAGCAAGATAATTTTCAATATCTACATCGCTATTTACCTCAACTTTTTTACTCTCCATTACTTCTCTAGTCGCTTCATAAAGTCCTTCCTTTGTAAAATAGAGAGCATCTTCTCCTAATAAAGAGACTAGCTTTTCGTAATCTGCTATATTATAGTAAATAAGGAATGCTTCTCTTATAGCACTACCTATTCTTGTGTCTTTCTCTGTTCTTCTACCA
>Ga0265293_10004552_pt1 | contig 24325 bp, 19 predicted proteins | sample Munlanlewell138R_FD_192505 | JGI IMG/M metagenome (GOLD analysis project Ga0265293, IMG submission 192505) | Leachate microbial communities from a municipal landfill in Southern Ontario, Canada - Leachate well 138R | ecosystem: Engineered > Solid waste > Landfill > Unclassified | place: Canada...
CTCAATACCTCCTGCCCTATTGCTTTCCCTGTAATAGCCCTTGTCTTGGCTGTAGAATATTTCATCGTGGACCTGGGAACCTGCTAGGGAAGAATTCCCTATACCATCTCCTATTTCCACCGCCTTAATTGCCTGTATGCTCATAAGGGCCTGGGCCAGTCTCCCGTCGAGCTTCCTATCCCAGTGGACATGGCTGCCAAGTCCAGGGGGTAGGCCCAGGATGCGGACTTCAAATAGTCCACCCAGGGAGTCGCCAGTCTCCTTGGCCTTGTCTATGGCTTCAATTATTTCGGCTTCCTTTTTCTTGTCTATGCACCTGACTGGGGACCTATCCGCATCTTTAATTTCATTTAAATCATTTGACTCCCCGGGAACTACATTGCCTACGGAAAGGACATGGCTCATGACCTCAACACCAAAGTTCGCCATCAATTGTTTTACCATGCTGCCAAGGGCCACTCTGACTGCAGTTTCCCGGGCACTGCTCCTCTCCAGGACATTTCTTATGTCGTCAAACCTGTACTTCAAAGCACCTGTCAGGTCAGCGTGACCTGGTCTGGGCCTAGTTACAGCCCTTCCATCATCTATGGGGCCAAGGGGGTCCATGTATCTTTGCCAATTTTCATAGTCCCTATTGCGGATTAAAAATGCTATGGGACTGCCAAGGCTCCTGCCACCCCTTAGACCAGACAGGATTTCGATTTCATCACTTTCTATCTTCATTCTATTTCCCCTGCCATATCCCCATTGCCGCCTTTTAAGGTCTAGGTTTATAGCTTCTACGTCAATGCTTACATTTGAGGGAAAGCCCTCAATGATGCCAACCAGGGATTTACCATGGGACTCACCAGCAGTTAAATATCTAAGCATGATACTCCTCCATTCTTAGTGAATAGCCATTATCTTATTTATCTCATTCATCAGATGTCCAAATCTCTCAGGCTTCAGGGACTGGGCCCCATCTGACAGGGCATTTTCAGGATCATTGTGTACCTCAATCATGAGTCCATCAGTGCCTACGGCAATGGCGGCCTTGGACAGGGGGGTAATCATGGCCCAGCGACCCGAGGCATGGCTGGGATCAACTATGATGGGCAGGTGGCTGAGTTCCTTAATAGCAGGAATTGCACTTATATCTAAGGTGTTCCTGGTATAGGTCTCAAAGGTCCTTATACCCCTCTCACATAGTATAACATTTTGATTGCCCTCTGCCATTATATATTCAGCGGACATGAGAAATTCTTCAATGGTGGCAGATAGGCCCCTCTTTAAGAGGATTGGCTTATCAGACCTGCCAGCTCTTTTTAGGAGGGAGAAATTCTGCATATTTCTAGCCCCTATTTGTATAATATCTGCATATCTTTCAACAGTATCAAAATCGTCTAAGGACATGGCCTCTGTGACTATGGGCATACCAGTCTCGTCCTTTGCCTTCTTTAGCAGCTTGAGACCCTCCTCCCCTAGACCCTGAAAACTGTAGGGTGAGGTCCTAGGCTTATATGCTCCCCCTCTCAAGATATGGGCACCTAGGGATTTTACACTCTTGGCTATGGACATGAGCTGTTCCTCGTTTTCCACAGAGCAGGGTCCAGCCATGATGGAAACATTTCCACCCCCTATTTTTATACCCCCAACATCGACAATGGTATCTTCTGGGTGAAACAACCTATTTGCCAACTTAAAGGGATGCTGGACCTTGAGGACCCTTTCCACATTGATATTGGCCTCTATTTGTCTCATGTCAACCTTTGTAGTATCCCCTACCAACCCAAATATACAGTAATTTTCCCCTTGAGTTTTATGGGGATTGCAACCTAATCCTTCCAATCTCCTCTCCATCTTATCAATTTCTTCTTCAGGTGTAGCTGACTTCATAATAACTACCATCCTCAACACTCCTTTCATTTTTTGAAATAAAAAAAGAGACCCAACGAAGAGTCTCTTGTAGACAAAAGAATAAAACTAAATATAGCTGGGCCCACTAAGGGGGGCGGCAAAAACATTCCATCTTCGATGTGGTAAAATCCTATATAATTTTCCTAATGCAAAATAACCAGCGCTATAAAAATAAAAGCCCCAGTTAAAGTTAAAGAAATAAAAATAGAATTTTCCAGCATTGAAGTTTTTGTCCAACATTTTCATCATCCCACATAAGTATTTTTGGAAAATTGAATATTGTAAATTATCCTAAAGTATATTCCAAAATATTCTATATGTCAACAGTAAAATAAAAATTATTAAAAACATTTTCCCTTGACAGCCTTTAGAATATTATATATTATTGTTGATAATTTACATAGATAGGTGGGAGATAGATGATAAAAATCCACAAGATTGCCATTATTGGCCTTGGGCTAATGGGGGGATCCCTGGCCTTGGGCCTGAAAAACAAGGGATACGAGGGCATAATATCGGGTTATGATATATCGACAGACAATATAAATAAAGCCCTTAGGTCAAAGGCAATTGACACAGGGGCGACAGATGCAAAAGAGGCGGTAAGAGACGCAGATTTAGTAGTATTGGGGTGCCCTATCGGTGAATATGAAAAGGTATTTATGGAAATTTCAGGCCAGCTAAAACCCAAATCAATAGTTACGGATTTGGGAAGCGTAAAATCAGGACCAGTGGCATTGGCCAAAAAGATCTTTCCAAAAGACATAAGCTTCGTAGGCGGACATCCCATGACGGGTTCGGAGAAGGGAGGATTTTCTGCTGCAGATCCATTTTTATATGAAAACGCCTATTACTTTATTACCCATGAGGAGGACAGCTCTGAAGATGCCATAAGGGTGGTTGAAGATATGGTAGGCAGTTTGGGGGCCTTTTGTCTAAGGATTTCGCCAGGTGAACACGATATGATAGTATCACGAATTAGCCACCTGCCCCATGTAATTGCCATGTCTCTAGTAAACTTTTTGGGGCAAAATGACAATAGCTCTTACTTGCCCTTTGTAGGGGGAGGATTTAAGGATACTACCAGGATTGCCTCAGGAAGCCCCCATATGTGGAAGGAAATACTGATGTCAAATAGGATAGAAATAATCGACAGTTTAGTCTCCTTTCAAGAATTGATTGGGAGCATCATAGGGCATTTACAAAAGGGGGAAGCGAAGGACATTGAGGGATATTTAAAAGACGCCAAGAAAATAAGAGACAGTATGCCCTATGGAAAGCCTGACTATATAAGGCCCCTGTATGAAATAGCAGTATCCATTGAGGATAAGCCTGGGGCCATAGCAGAGCTGGCCAATATAATGATGAAGCAAAATATCAATATCAAGGAAATAGAAATCCTTCACTCAAGGCAAAGTGAAGGTGGAGCAGTAAGATTAGCCTTTGATTCAAGGGAAGAACAAAAACTAGCTGTTAAAACTTTGGGACAGGAAGGTTTTAGCAAGCTATACTTTAGCTGATTAAGGGAGTAAAATGGCCTAGGCTTACGATAATTATGATTAAAATAGCCTTATTTATCATTAATTTAAAAATTAATCAAATAAATTTATTCTAAATAAACATCATAATATGTCATAAAGACTCAAATGTTAGCAAGTGATTTTTACAATTTTAAAAGGGGTATTTTCATATCACTTGCAATTACAGACTTGCGGTTTTTTGATCAATTTACAAGAAAAAAGTATAAGCCCTCCATATTCTGCAAACCTGTATTATTCAACATTTATTTTTATAAAAATCTATGGTATTATATGATACGCTGGGTCTATCGTCCTATTTTATCCGCCATTATTGTGGATAATTGGAACTTCCAAAAGGAAGAAAACCTTTAATATATAAAGATTAAAATAGGCCAGTGCTGACATAAATTTAATGGGGGGATTTTTATATGAACTTTAATTTGTCAAAAAAGGTAACATTAATGATGGCCGTCCTGATTCTCTTGAGTTCAATCGGGCTAGGTTTTGTATCCATAAGGCTAAGCAGTGATGCACTTGTAAATCAGGCAATAGAATCGCTGACTAATTCAGCTGCCGATGGAGTTAAGATTATTGAAGCATCTATAGAAAGAGATATGAAGGTGTTTGAGGAATTATCAAACAGGGAAACTACAAAAAGTATGAATTGGAATATTCAAAGACAATCCCTAGCACCAGAAATGGACAGGCAGGGCTATTTGGAGATTGGTGTAATAGGCAAGGATAGGATAGCACATTTTGTATCTGATGGCAGCACAACAGATTTATCGGACAGAGATTATGTAAAAAAGGCCTTTCAGGGAGAGGTTAATATCTCAGATGTATTGATAAGTTTGGTTACAAATCAGGCTGTGGTCATGCTGGCATCACCCATTACAGTAGACGGAGAAATTGTAGGTGCCCTTAATGCAAGGCTGGACGGTGGGGCCTTAAGTGAAATAACAGGCAATCTAGGATTTGGAGAAAATGGTTATGCCTACCTTCTCGGTGAAGACGGCACATTTTATGCCTATATAGATAAGGATTTCGTAATGGAGCAGAGAAATTTATTTGACGAGAAATATAAGGAGGATTTTGGAGATGTGGCCCAGGCTTTCCAAGGACTAGGTATGGGAAATAGGGGTGTAGTCTCTTACGAATATAAGGGCGAGAAAAGGTATATGGCCGTGGACATAGTTCCTAGTACAGGATGGATACTAGCAGTAGGAGCATATGAAAGTGATATGCTTAGCAGTATAAGTAAATTAAAACTTACTATATTGCTTGGAGTCTTAGTCTTTATGCTTATAGGGACTATCTTGGCAATGTTTTTTAGCTCTATGATATCAAAGCCCATCGTTGAATATTCAAAGAAAATAGACAAGTTTTCCAGATATGACTTTTCTTCTGGAGATGAAGATAATTTTAGAAAGTATTTACATAGAAAAGATGAGATAGGAATTATTGGAAATTCCTTGGCGTCCATGCAGGAAAATATAATTTTGCTCATAAGGCAAATCGGCGAAATGTCTCAGAATGTCGCGTCTTCTTCAGAGGAATTGACGGCCATAAGCCAACAGTCGTCAACTGCGGCAGATGAAATTTCCCATGTAATACAGGATATAGCACAAGGGGCTGACCATCAAGCAAGAAATACTGAGGATGGTGCAACAAGTATCAACGAATTGGGAGAGCTAATAGAAAAAAACGAAGAGGATGTGCAAGGCCTCAACAATACTGCAGGAGAAATAAATAAATTAAAGGATGAAGGACTAGAAATAGTAAAGTCACTGGTGGAAAAAACCAAGGAGAATGAAGAGGCTTCTCTTGAAATCAATAGTTTGATCTTAGATACAGACGAGGGTGCAAATAAGATACAAGGTGCCAGTGAAATGATAAGGAGCATAGCAGAACAGACAAATCTTTTGGCCCTAAATGCTGCCATTGAGGCTGCAAGGGCAGGAGAGTCGGGAAGGGGCTTTTCAGTGGTAGCCGATGAAATAAGAAAACTTGCCGAAGAATCCGATAAGTTTACTGCACAAATATCAGAAATCATAAATGACCTTTCCTCAAAATCACAGGCAGCAGTAAAGACTATGAAGGAAATGACAGCCACTGTTCAATCGCAAAGAGAAAGTGTTGGGGAAACCAATATTAAATTTATGGGCATAGCCCAGGCTATTGAAAACATTGAGGAGTTAATATCTAACCTTAGTCAATCAGGAGAAATAATGAATATCAAAAAAGATGAGGTTATAGAGGCGATTGAAGTTTTATCGAGTATATCGGAGGAAAATGCAGCAGGTAGCGAGGAGGCCTCTGCCTCAACTGAGGAGCAGTCAGCGTCTCTAACCGAGATTGCAAATGCAAGCGAAAGCCTTGCCAGGTTTGCAAATGAAATGCAGGAAAGCATCAGCAGATTTAAGATTTAATTAAGGAATAATATTAAATAACCTCTTTTGGAATTGGCTCTAAAAGAGGTTATTTTGCAAAAAAATAAGGGGGGATTTTATGGAATTGGGGTATTTGGGGCCAGAGGGTTCCTATAGTCACGAAGCAGCCATGTATTACCATGAGGGGGCTAAACTTATTCCCATGGATAGCTTTTACCAAATAATGAAATCAGTTGAGGAGGGAAAAATAGACGGGGGTATCTTGCCTATAGAAAACTCAACTGAAGGGGCAGTAACATCTGTAATGGATTGGCTTTTAAATATTGACAAGTCAAAAATAGTAGGGGAATACATACTGCCAATTAACCACAATTTAGTCGGCATAGGCAGAGAGCTGAAAGAGCTTGCCTATATATATTCCCATCCTCAGGCAATAGAGCAGTGCAGGGAATCACTTAGATTGTCCATGCCAAATGCGGTCTTTATCCCCTGTGAAAGCACATCCCTTGCCTGCAAACTGGCAAGGGAAAAGGGTGAGGCCTATGGTGCCATAGCCAATGGAAGGGCCAAGGAGATTTACAAGCTGAATTTATTAAAATCCAATATACAGGACAATCCCCTAAATAAGACTAGGTTTATAGTTATCAGCAGTAAGATAAATAATAGCTGTAAATCCTGTAAGACATCTATAGCATTTACATTTAAGGGGGATAGGCCAGGGGCACTATATGAAGTTCTAAGGGAGTTTGCAATAGAAGATATCAATTTGACCAGGATAGAATCCAGGCCAGCAAAGATGGAAATAGGCCAGTATATATTCTTTATCGACCTAATAGGAAACCCCAAGGACCATATTGTAGGGAAGGTAATCCAGAGAATAGGAGATAAGACAGGCTTCTTAAAGATACTGGGGACCTATCCGCTTTACCTAGAAGCAGGTGCAAAAGAAGGGACAAATATGGTATAATATGTAGGCAGGAGGAGATATAGAGATGACAATAGAGAGCGTAAGAAGGCAAATAGAGGAGGAAGGACTGGATATTGAGCTAGTGGTTCTAGATACCAGCACAGCTACAGTGGAGCTGGCTGCCCAGTCCCTAGGTGTTGAGGAAGCAAGGATAGCCAAGACCATGGCCCTACGGCTCAAGGAAAGGGACATACTGGTGGTAGCCAAGGGAGATGTCAAGATAGATAATAGAAAGTTCAAGGACTATTTTAAGGAAAAGGCCAGATTCATCAAGGCAGAAGATATAGAAGAGGCTACGGGTCACCCCATAGGCGGTGTCTGCCCCTTTGGACTTTCAAAGCCCCTGGATATTTACCTAGATAGCTCCCTCAAGGTATTCGACCATGTATATCCAGCAGGGGGAGATACAAATACATGTATAAAAATTGATGTAGACTATTTGGAAAAGGTGACAAGGGGCAAGTGGATAGATGTCTGCAAGGAATAAGAGCTAAGATATTGGGGTGGTAAAGTTGGATAAGTACTTAAATACAGAGGAAAAAATTCTCACAGCAGCTATTGAATTATTCCCCCTGAAAGGGGAGGTTACCACTAGGGAAATTGCTAGGGCAGCCGGGGTCAACGTAGCAGCTATAAACTACCATTTTAAGAGTAAAAATAATTTAATGAGGTCTGTAGAAAAACATTATTCCAGCATCCTATATGAAGTACAGAGCAAGATACTCATGGATTCAGATTCCAGTCCCAGGGACAGGCTAGTCAATTGGGCCAATACCTTGATGGAATATATGTTTAAGTGGCCTGCCCTCATAACTCTGGTATCAAATCTAGTGCTGGAGGACAAGGACTACAACCCTGAAATCATAAATAGATTTTTCAGCGACAGGAAACTAATGGAGAATGTTCAGGAAATCATATCTAATATCACAGGGATAGGGGATTCAAATACCTTAAATTACAGGTATGTCCAATTGTTTTCGGGGGTCATAGGCCCAATTATATTCCAACTGCTGCCTATGGTATCCAATGTAGAGGGAAATCTAGTAGATTTTAACAAGAAAGAGGAGAGAATAGGGTACATAAACTGTCTGGTGGACTCGATTTTAAATATAGATTGATTTTTTGCAGTAATAATATTAGAATGTATTTAAACCAATGTTTTAATCATGCGTTTAAATACATTTTTTTGTGGGGGGAAATATATGGAGAGTTTTAGTAAATTCATAGTCTATCATAAAAAAACCATACTATTTATCTATATAGTCCTAATAGGTTTTTCCTTTATTGGAAGCCAGCTTGTAGATATAAATTATGACCTTAGCAGCTATCTGCCAGGTCAACTAAATTCCATAAAGGGCAGGGAGATTCTCCAAGAGGAATTTGGAATTTCAGGGCTTGGATACCTGCTTGTGAGGGATAAGAGTTTTTTAGAGCTTGAAGAGCTGGTAGAAGGCCTAAGGTCCATAGAAGGTGTCAAAGACCTCGTCTGGCTGGGAGCAGCGGAGGATATCTTCATACCGGAGGAATTTATGGATGAGAGGGTAAAAGATGAATTTTTGAGGGATGGAGCCAACCTCCTGCAAATCCAGTTTGTAGGGGCTGACGACTCCATGGCAACGGTAGACTCCATGGAGAAGGTCCTAGACTATATAGGAGATGAAGGAATAATAGGTGGGCCGGCAGCCATATCCCACGATATGCAGAAAATCACCTCAAAGGAAATGATATATTATTCCATAATAGCCTTTATTATCATATTTATAATACTCTTTCTGTCCATGGAGTCCTTTGTAGAGCCCATACTATTTTTTATATCTATTGGGGTCGCCATCATATTGAACAAGGGGACCAATATAATATTTCCCAGTGTGTCCTTTAACACCGATTCTGTAGCCAGTATAATCCAATTGGCAGTATCTATGGACTACTCAATATTCCTAATCCATAGATATATAGAGGAAAAGAAGTACTTTGGAGACAAGGATAAGGCCATGATATCGGCCATAGGAAACACATTTATTTCTGTGCTTTCCTCTTCTCTTACGACAGTGGGCGGTTTCCTGGCCCTGACCTTTATGAAATACGGCATAGGTAAGGACATAGGGCTTGTCTTGGCTAAGGGAGTACTATTTAGTCTAGTATCCGTCGTGACCTTGCTGCCAGTCCTGGTCCTAATGTCAGATAGGCTGATTGAAAAGTATCAGCATAGGATTTTTCTACCTAGCTTCAGGAGGTCCTCCTCCATCATAGTAAAATATGGGCACTTGTTTTTGATAGTGGCCTTAGTCCTGAGCCTGCCTTCCTTTCTAGGTCAGTCGCAGGTAAACTACTATTATTCCAATGAAAGGGTTTTGCCAAAGACCTTTAGGTCCAATATAGGCAACAGGGAAATAGACAGGCTATTTCAAAATAAGAATCAGTTGGCAGCTCTTGTACCCAAGGGGGATAAGGTCAGAGAATTTAATATGATAGAAGAGCTAAGAGACATAGGAGGAGTAACCGATGTAAAGGGACTATACTCCTTGCTAGACCTTGAGATGGCTGAGGAATTTATACCTGAGGATATATTAGAAAACTTTCAAGGTGAAAACTTTTCCCTTATAAACATAAACCTGGGCCTGGCCATGGAAGGTGAGGAGGTCAAGGAGGCTATAGAGGGTATAAGGGAAAAGTTGGGAGAGAGCTATGACGAATGGTATCTGACTGGGGAATCAGTCATATATGCGGATTTGGCAGAGGTCACATCCAAGGACTACAAGAATATAACCCTCATATCCATTGCAGTCATAGGCAGCATCCTGATTTTAGCCTTTAAATCCATAGTTATACCGATTATACTGGTGGCACTTATACAGGTGGGCATATGGATTAATCTGGCCATACCCTATGTACAGGGCATAGATTTAAATTTCATCAGTTTTATCATTATAGGGGCTATCCAACTGGGGGCAACTGTGGACTATGCCATACTGTATACTTCCAGATATCAGGAAAATATTAAGGGCCTGGATAAGAGAGAAGCTGCCATAAAAACCATAGTTGACACGGGAAGGCCAATCCTGACTTCAGCCCTCATACTCTTTACAGCCACCTTGAGTGTATATGCTGTTACAAGTATGAGGAATACGGCAGAGCTAACCCTTCTAATAGGCAGGGGTGCAATTATCAGCCTTATCTTGGTACTGGTAGTCCTGCCACCGCTTTTGATAATATTTTATAATTCAGTTAAAAAAACCATAGCACCCAAGGAATAAAGGAGTGGAAAAAATGAAAAAGATCCTTAGTTATATGCTGATTTTTGCACTAGTGTTTTCATTTTCTACTGCCAGCTTGGCAGATCTAATTAGAAATGAAACCGTATATGTAAACCTGGACTACAAGGGCAGGGCAGAGAATATAAAGGTGGTCACACATATTTCTGGAAAGAGCCAGGAGGAATATTTTGTAGACTATGGGGAGTTGGAAGATCTTCGAGTACTGACCAAGGGCATAGAGCCCCTAGTGGAAGATGGGCTATTAAGGTGGGATACAGGGAAAATAGGGGAAAGGGGCCTATACTACGAGGGCAAGGTCGAGAAGGAGCTTCCTCTGGACTTGGAGATAAGCTACTATCTAGATGGAAAAGAGATTGAAGCCCAAGACCTGGCAGGTAAATCCGGAGAATTGGAAATAAGTATAGAGATTAAAAATAGCGAGGATTTGACTAGCCAGATTCAATTGCCCCTAAGTCTTGACATATTCAGAAATATCCAGTCGGAAAAGGCCATGATTTCTGTAGTGGGTAAAACCATGACCCTGGTATTCACCCATCTACCCATGGGTGATGAGGTATTTAAACTTAAGGCAGAGGGAGAAAATATAGAATTGGCACCGATTATTATTTCATCTACGGATTCCAGTGGACTGCTAGGTGAAGGCCTTGGGGGCATAGGTCAGTTAATAGATGGGATGGAAGAGATGTCAGATGCCACAGGTAAACTAGAGGATGGCTCTAGGGAACTAGGTAAGGCTGCTGGACTCTTGAGGGATGGACTCAAATTCTTAGGTGAGGGAGTGACAAAATTAGTAGGGGGACTTGGGGAAATAGGCCATAACCTAAAGAAACTATTAGGAGGGTTTGAGGAAATCAATGGAGGACTGGGGCAGTTAAGCAAGGGTCTAAAAGAGGGAATTAGCTCCATTGGAGAGATGAATAGGGGATTAGACATCTTGACCAGGGAAGGAGACCGTCTCGAAAAGGGCCTAGGAGAATTAGATGGCGGGCTTGATGAACTAGGGAAGGGATTTTCCAGGATTGGAGAAGGGCTGGAGGGACTCAATCAGGGTCATAGCAGCCTGAGTCAGCTGGCAGAGGGATTGGTCCATAGCAGTGACCCCAAGGTAAGGGGGCTTGCAGAAGCCGTAATCAAAGAGGGCAAGGCTCTGGAGGAACTGGGGCAGGGCATTGGGGTCCTCAATGGGGCAATGGGAGGCCTGACTAAAAATACCAGCCAATTACTTGAAGGATATGGGCAATATAATGGAGCTGTCAAACAAATCGGACAGGGCTTGGGACAATTTAACCAAGAAATCCAATCCCTACCCCTTGAGATAGAAAAGATATATGAGGGCCATAGCCAATTATTAGGGGGACTTAGTTCCCTATACGGGGGTTTGGACCAGCTAGAAACAGGGGGGAATCAACTGGACAGGGAAGTCAAGGATATACCCAGTCATCTAGACAAGATAGTCCAGGGCCAGGAAGAGATTACAGACGGCCTGGGTAAATTGAGGAAAGAAGGACTTGAGGAAGTCATTGACGGCATTGAGAAATTTTCGGGAGGAGAAGATGCGGGAGAAAGGGTCTTCACATCTTTTGTGGATGAAAGGAATATGGAAAATTCCAATTGCCAGATATTGATGCAGACCCCTTCGATTAAGCTGGAAAAGGAAAGAATAGAGTTGCCATTAGCCAAGGAGGATAAGAGGACATTTTTCCAAAGGATACTGGATCTCTTTAAGATATTTAGAAAGTAGAATAAAAGTAAGAGGGCAAAAAAGAGGATTAGAGAAATCTAGTTCTCTTTTTGTCCTTTTTATGGAGGAATTGTAAACATTAGGATTGCATCACTTTGTGAAAAATGATACAATTAGGACAAAGGACCTATTTTTCAAATTAGAAGAAATTGGATAGCAAGATATGACCATTTTATCTAAGGGGGTAAGCTTATGAAATACCTAAGAAAAAAGCTAGCTGAAAGGTTGATGGATAAAAAAAGCCTAGTGGGACAGTTGGAAGAATTAGAAGGAAGGTATAATCAGCTTAAGGAAAATATTGTCTATTGTCAGGAACTGATTAAAACGGGAAGTTGGACCTACAATATCAGGGATGGTACAGTGTTTTGGTCAGATGAAATATTTAGGATACTTGAGATTGGACGGGAAGGACTGGATGACAGCTTGGAGAGCCTATACTCCTATATACATCCAAATGATTTAGAAACATTAATAGGGATTACAGAGAAAAAGGTGCCTATAGGAAAGGAATACGACATAGAGTATAGGGTAACAGTTGGGGAAAATAGGACAAAGCATCTCTATGAAAAGGTGAAAACCCTATATGATGAGGGGGGAACTCCTATCAAAGTAATCGGCATTATACAGGACATCAGCAATAGAAAGATTGTGGAAAATGATCTAATAGCCTATGGGACTATTCAGGATATTACAGAGAAAAAGGAATTGGAAAACAGAATAGTGAGTCATAGGAAAGAGCTAGATAAGGTGCAAAGGCGGTTTCAGGTCCTAGTACAGGAATCCAATGATGTCTTTGAAATCCTATCTTCAGACGGCAGCATCTTGTACATAAGCGCCGCAGTGGAGAGGGTAATGGGATATAGGGCCGATGAGAGAGTAGGTAGAAACATATTTGATTACTATGAAGGCAAGGAGCTGGAAAAGATAAAGAGCTTGATGAGCTCAGTTCAAGAAGAGGCTGAAAAGAGGGTTCGGAGTGAAATAAGCTTTGTAACCAAATCAGGTAAAAAGATATATCTGGAAATCTATATGCAAAACCTGCTCCATGAGGCAAATATAAATGGGATAGTAGTCAACTTTAGAGATATTAGTCAAAGGGTAAGGATGGAAAAAAGAATGGTCCATATCTCAACCCATGATGGTTTGACGGACTTGCCCAATAGCATCTATTGTACAAAAAGGCTGAGGCTAGAGCGTGAATATGCCAGAAAAAGGAACTCTAAGTTTGCCCTGATGATGATTGATATAGACGGGCTAAAATATGCAACCTATTCCCTGGGCTATGAATTTGGTGAAAGCCTGATACTGGAAATAGTCGAGAGACTAAGGGCAGACTTGGGGGACCACAGGTTTCTAAGCAGGCATTCAGATGACCACTTCGCCGTGATTGTCAGCGATATTGACAAGATGGAGGAATACGAGTCTTTAGCTAATCAAATAATCGGCCTGTTCAGGGATACCTATAGGATAAAGGACTACGAGCTTGACATCAATGTAAATATTGGCATAGCCATCTATCCCAACGATGGAGAAGAAATTCAGGAACTCAGAAATCATGCCAAGATAGCATTGATTAGGGCAAAAAAGGAGGGCAAAAATACCTATAAGTTTTATTCATCGGATCTGGATATTCAAAACTACAAGGAGTTTGTTCTAAGAAGCGATTTACACAATGCATTAGAGGAAGGGCAGTTAAAGGTCTATTACCAGCCAATAGTAAATATAAAGACAAACAAAATCCTGGGAACTGAAGCCCTAGTCAGATGGGAGCATCCAGAATGGGGGCTTGTAGAGTCTGAAGAGTTTATTTCACTGGCAGAGGATACAGGGAAAATCATAGATATTGGTAAATGGGTCCTAAGGCGGGTGTGCAAGGATTATAAGCAGTGGTTAGTGGATGGACTAGCAGATATAAAGGTGTCGGTAAACTTTTCTGCAGTTCAATTTTTGGAAAAGGATTTTGTAGAGAATATAAAGAAGATAATCGGGGAATTCGATTTAGCTCCTAACTTTTTAATTATGGAAATTACTGAAAACATCCTACTGGCTAATGTCGAAAAGGCCAATTCCGACATCAATAGGCTGAGGGATATGGGCATACAAATAGCCATGGATGACTTTGGTACAGGCTACTCCTCCCTTATATATCTAAATTCTTTCAATATTGATATCATAAAACTAGACAAATCCTTTATCAAAAATATTCCAGAGAATATTGGAAGCGTGGCAATTACAAAAACGGTTGTAAAACTTGCCAAGGAGTTAAAACTTAGGTTTGTAGCTGAAGGGATAGAAACATACGATCAGTTGCAATTGCTAAAGAGTCTAAACGCCATAGGAGGGCAGGGGTTTTTGTATTCAGAAGCAAGGCCAGTTGAAGAATTTGAGAAAATCCTGAGAAAGAGGGTGTGCAAACCAGCGGCATTTTTGGGCTTAGATGCCACACCGAGGGTTGAGAGACGAAAGCTATTTAGGGTCAAGTTTACCCAGTTGTTGGAGGCAGATTTGACAATCTTGGAGATAAAGGGAAAGAAGATAAATGTTGGAAACACAAAGGTCCTCGTAAAAGATATGGGTCCAGGCGGCCTATGTTTTATATCGAATATAAGGTTTCCCGTAGAAAGAGATATGACCTTGCAATTTAAAACAGACCTAATAGGCGAAGAAATAGTTGTATATGGTCACCCGGTGTGGACAGAGCAAATAGACAGCAAGGCCCATAAGTATGGCATCAAGTTTGAGGTTGACGAAAATGAGAGAATGGAGCTGGTTAGGGTACTGAATTCAGTGCAAATTAAAATGAGAAAAAATGTTTTGTTTGCCGAGGGCAGTTTCTTCCCGGGAAATCATCTACAGTACTTTGAAGCATTTCAGAAAAGCATCTAGCTAGAGGTAATTGTTACCAGTATTAAATCCCACCTACTAGACAAAATAAATGTGAGAATAATATTAGATGAGGAGAAGGATATATGAGTAACAAACCTAAACCTGATGACAGAAGGGACAATGTAGATAGGATACAGTTCAACATCGACAATACCATAGAAAATTACAGATTAGCAAAGGAAATGATAGAGGAAACTGACGATCCTAATACAAGAAACAACTTAATAGAGAAAAATAAAAGAAGAAAAGAATCCCTGGAAAAAATGAAGAATGAAATAAGGGACGAAGCCAAGGCAAGGCAAAACAACTATAGATAGGGTTGAAGGGTAAGGTATAAAACTTTACCCTTTTTTTTGCCCGGTGATATAATATTAATAGGCTAAATCAAGGCTGGCAGGTGTAAAGAGCCCGATAGTGTAGGGAAAAGTTCCTAGAATTTATATCTTAAATCATAGAATAGAATAGCAAAACATGGTATACTTATAGCTAGTAAGGGTATATATGGAATTGTCACTGGTTTTCATATATGGCCGAGTCTAGAAGGAGGGATTCAATGAATTTAGGAGATGTTTCAGTACCCATAGCCTTTGGTGCTGGATTTTTGTCATTCTTTTCCCCATGTTTACTACCCATGATACCAGCCTATATCATGTATATAACGGGTATCAATATGGAAGATGAGCTGGAGAAGAGGAGGCTATTTGCCATCATAAGGACTGGGGGCTTTGTCATAGGTTTTACAATTATATTTATGATTATGGGTTCATCTGCCAGCTTTATAGGGAAGGCATTTATCAGGAATAAGGAAATATTTGCAAGGGTAAGCGGTCTGCTTATTGTAATTTTTGGCCTTAGTATGATGGGAGTAATCAAATTAGGATTTTTGGATATGGAAAAGAGGGCTACAGCCCCAAAAAAGATAAGCAACTGGTTTGGCTCCATTCTAATGGGAATGGCCTTTGCGGCGGGATGGACACCCTGCTTTGGGCCTGTACTCGCATCGATTCTCATATATGCTGGTTCTGCCGCCACCGTTTCAAAAGGTGTATATCTCTTGTTTATATATTCCTTAGGGATGGCAGTCCCCTTTATGCTTACAGCAGTATTTATTAACGGTTTTATTAAACTAATGGAGAAATTTGAAAAGTTCTTTAAATATATGCCCTTGATTAGCGGGGCAATTATGGTAGTATTTGGCATACTAATATTTTTTGATAAGGTTGTGGATATAAGCAGATTTCTATTATAGGAGGAAGATATGAAAAAAATAAGTCTAGTAATTTTATTTGTTCTAATAGGTGCAATCTTACTGACCGGATGTGTCAAAGACAAGACAGAGCCAGTAGAAGAATTGCCAGTGGAATCAGGAGATGTATTAGAGGAAGATCAAAATGAAGGTGAAGATGAAGGTGAGGAAGAAGTTGAACTTCAGTTGGCCCCAGTATTTACCCTCAAAAACCTAGATGGCGAGGAGGTTTCACTAGAGGACTACAGGGGAAAAAAGGTACTCTTAAACTTCTGGGCCACCTGGTGCAAGTTCTGTGACCAGGAGATGCCGGACCTGCAAAAGTTTGACAGTGAAAATGACGACATAGTCGTAGTGGCGGTGAACTCCATGGAGAAAAAGGCCAATGCCCAGAAATACATCGAAGATGGTAACTATGAGTTTGACGTGCTCTTAGATGAAGATGGTGAAATTTCAAGGATGTATTATGTAAGCGGTCTGCCAACCTCCTATTTTATAGACGAGGAGGGCTATCTCTTAGGTGGGGTGCCGGGAGCCATTAACTACGACCAGATGATGGAAATCTTAGAGGGTATAAGGGAATACTAGTAAACCAGGGAGGGCAGTGGACATATTTTCCATTGCCTTTTTTTATTGTAAATTTCTACAATCTCCCTGGTTTTTTTGGTATACTATAGGAGAGTTAAATCAGATGGAGTGATGGAAATGGACAAGAAGGATAAGGGACTTGAAGAATTGAGCTGCAAGATACTAGCACCTCTTGGGGATAAGAAGCCATTAGCAGATATAGAGAGAAGCATAATCAAGACCTATAGAAAGCACATTTGGTCTAAATTTATAAAAGCTATTAAGGAATATGAGCTCATAGAAGATGGGGACAGGATAGCAGTCGCCATATCAGGAGGAAAGGACAGCCTGCTTATGGCAAAACTATTTCAGGAGCTATATAAAAATGGCAAGCAAAACTTTGAATTGGAGTTTATAGCCATGGACCCAGGTTATCACCTGGATGTAAGGAAACTCCTAGAAGAAAACTGTCAATACCTGGGCATACCCGTGAAGATATATGATTCAGATATATTTGAGGTGACAGACAGGATAGCAAAGGAATATCCCTGCTACATGTGTGCAAGAATGAGAAGGGGTTTCCTATACGGGAAGGCAAGGGAATTAAATTGCAACAAGCTTGCCCTAGGTCATCACTTTAACGATGTCATAGAGACAACCATGTTAAATCTATTGTATGCTGGAAGCTACAAGACCATGGTGCCTAAGCTAAGGGCCCAAAATTTTCAAGGCCTTGAACTCATTAGGCCCCTTTATTTAATTGAGGAGGCATATATAGAGAGATTTATCCAAAATTCCGGCATTTGGCCATTGAACTGTGCCTGCATGGTGGCAGCCAAGAAGATTGGCAACAAGAGATATGAGATCAAGGACCTGATTAAGAATTTGAAGAAGGAAATTCCCCATGTAGATATGAATATTTTTAGGTCTGCTGAAAATGTAAATATGGACGGAATAATTGGCTGGAAAAGAGATCAGGAAAGACATTCATTTTTGGATGAGTATTGATTGAATTTATTACTAGGAGGTAATTGCATGAAGTTAATTTCATGGAAGGCATGGCTCAAGCCCATGGGAAATATAGCTGTTAGATTTGTAAGGTTGTTTCTAGGTTACTTTATATATGCCATAGGTATAGTAATGACTATAAATGCTTCACTGGGGCTTGCACCTTGGGATGTACTGCACCAGGGGCTAACCAATATACTTCCCATAACCATGGGCCAAGGAAGTATTGCTATAGGTTTTATGGTGATATTGGTAAATGTCATATTAAAGGAAAATATCGGTTGGGCGACAGTATTTAATATGATATTTATTGGTATATTTATGGACCTGCTTATGTTAAATAATTTAGTGCCTGTTTTTAGTAATCTATTCCTTAGATTTGTAACCATGCTCCTAGGGATATTAGTTTCAGGCTATGGTGGTTTTATCTATATAGGGACGGGATTTGGCATTGGGCCCAGAGATGGACTTATGGTGGCCCTTACTAGAAAGACTGGGAAGTCAATACGACTAGTCAAAAATACTACTGAAATAATAGTTATTGTCATAGGTTTTTTTCTTGGTGGCTCTGTAGGTATAGGAACTGCCATAATGTCCTTGGCAGGTGGCTACCTATTTCAATTTGCATTCAAGACAGTAGGTTTTAATGTGACAGAGGTCAAGCATAGGTACATCATGGACGATATAAAATTCATCAAGGAAAGGATAATGAAAACTAAAGAGGGTGAGGCCTAGGCCTCACCCTTATTTATCTCTATATGAAAGGCTACTCCGCCATCCTCATTTCTAGCATAAATCCTAGCCCCATGAGCCTTGAGAATGGTATTGACAATGGCAAGGCCAAGGCCAAATTCGCCCTTATAGCCCTTGTTAAACTCTTGAAACATCCCATCTATCAGATTTTCTTCAATGGCAGGGCCATCGTTCCACACCCTTAGTACGGGGCCCCTATCCGTATCCGTCAAGGAAAGGGCAATCCTAGATTTTGCATACCTTATTTGATTGTCCAAGAGATTTTCTATTACCACTCTCCACTTTTCCATATCCCCCTCTATGACAGTGGGAGACAGGTCCAAGGTCCAATCAATATCACTTTTATACCAGGAAAACCTTTCTACAAGCCCTTCGATTAGCTCCTTTAGGGAGAAATGGGTCATTTCTAGGCTGTGGCTAGATAGGTAGTTGAGCTTAGTCAGATACAAGAGATCCCTTATCTTTTTCTCCAACCTGCTAGTTTCTTCACTGATGACATCTAGGGAGAAGTCCAGATTTCCCTTGGGATAAATCCCATCCCTGATAGCTTCTGTAAAAGACTGTATAACCATAACCGGAGTTTTTAATTCATGGGATACATGTTGGAGGAAGGACTGCTCTGCTTCATCCTGTCGTATTAGCTGTTTCCTTAAATGCTCTACAGATGAACCCAGCCTGCCTATTTCATCCTTCCTATTTAAATCTATGGCCTCACTCCAATTGTTATTTGCCAGTCTTTCCACCTTTTTTTCCAAATCCACCAAGGGTCTAGACAAGTACTTGGAAAGCAAGATGGCAGGAATCCAGCTAAAGAGAAGGACCAAAACAACTAGGGAGATTAACCTGCTAAATAGGGCCTGAACCAAATCCTCCCTGTAAGAATCCCCCATATAGGACACCAGAAAGGCATCAAATCCTAGGACCTTCCCCTTCGAGACCACATAAAAGACCTTTTCCCTACCAATCTGTCCCCTGTACTCCTGGCTTATGGTTTTTTGGGCTAGGGCGTCAGCTTTCACCTTCTTGAGAAATTCTACAGGCAAAGACGATTCCAAGACTATCTTGTTTTCGTCATATAGGATAAAGTGCTTGACTGTCCTGATGTTTTTTAGGATTTCTTCGTCCTTGGCAAAGAAATCTGGGCCTATAAAATCCCTGTATACATTGCCTTCAAATTGATTAAATACCAAATCCTGAGCAGATCTTATACTGGCATATATCTCCTTTGTAAAAAACCCCCTCAGGCTAGTTGGCAGGATAAAGGCCAGCAAAACAGATATGGTCAGGGTAATGATGGCAATTACAATCCAAATTTGTATTGACAAGGGATAATTTTTCATTTCTTCTTCACCCTATAGCCAAAGCCGTAAATAGTTTCAATATTCAGCTCCGGAGTCTTTTTCCTTAATCTTCTGACCAAGTCGTCCACCACCCTATCTGAGCCAAAATAATCTCCACCCCATATATGGTCAAGAATTTGTTCCCTAGATAGGGCAATGCTTTCATTGTTGGCGAAGAATACTAGTAGCTCGTATTCCTTGGCAGTGAGGTCGATAATTTTTTCTCCCAATCTTACAATCCTACTGGCCCTGTCTATTTCATAGGGACCTAGGTCCTGTACTGTCCTAGAGTCAGGATAAAATCTAGCCAGTAGGTTCTTTGCACGGATTACCAATTCCCTAGGTAAAAAGGGCTTTGGCAGATAATCATCGCTCCCTAGTTCCAGGCCCAGGACCCTATCGATCTCGGCGTCCCTAGCAGATATGAAGATAAGAGGTGTCTCCTGTCCACTGGACCTTATCTCCCTGATAAGCTGATAGCCGTCGATATCAGGCAGCATAATATCTAATATCCAAAGGTCAGGGGGCCTAGCTATATATTCCATGGCCTCACCCCCAGTAAAAAGGGATGAGACCTGCCAGCCTTCCTTCTCCAGATAAGAAGTCAAAACCAAGTTTAAATTGCGGTCGTCTTCAACCAAGTAAATTCTATATGCCATAATAACACCCCATTGTCTTTATATATTCTATTATAGCAAATAGGGACAAAAATAAATAAATCCCACAACAAAAACATAATTCCTACATAGTATTTTCACATTTCTGGGATAAAATAAGGATTGAAGGAGGAATGAAGATGGACGAAGATAATGGCTATAAAATACCGGAAGACATTTATATTGAAAGAGAGGAGCCCCTAGTCGGGGTCAAGAGGAAAAGGTCCTTTAGGGGCAGCCTAGTATCCTATATAGCCCTGGCCCTAATAGCCTCATTAATAGGGGGTTTAGCATCTAGTTTCCTAGGGCCCAGGCTCTACGGGGAAATATTGACAGACCCCAATGCCGACAAATATGCCCATGCCAGTCCAGTAAACATATATACCAATGACAGCATTGCGACGGTGTCGGCAGTGGCAAAAAAGGCAATGGACTCGGTAGTAGGTATAACCACAGTAGAAGAAGTAGAGAATTTCTTTTCCCTGCCCCAGAATATAGAAGGGGTAGGATCTGGCCTCATAGTCGATAGTAATGGCTATATACTCACAAATTCCCATGTGGTAGCAGACGGGAATGCAAAATCAGTCAGTGTACTCTTTGAAAATGGGGACAAAAAACCAGCCAGGCTAATGTGGAATGACAGCATATTGGATTTGGCCATAGTCAAGGTAGAGGCTACAAATTTACCCATTGCTGAACTGGGAGATTCAGATCAGGTGGAGATTGGAGAATTGGCAGTAGCCATAGGAAATCCACTGGGTCTGGAATTTCAAAGAACGGTGACATCTGGTATAATATCTGGTCTCCACAGGGCCATACAGGTTAGCAGAAACAATATTATTGAGGACCTGATACAGACAGATGCCTCAATCAACCCAGGTAATAGTGGGGGTCCCCTGCTCAACAGCAAGGGACAGGTCATAGGAATAAATACAGCTAAGATTAAGACAGCAGAGGGCCTAGGCTTTTCTATTCCTATAAATCAGGCCAAGACAGTCATAGAAGAGGTCATAGAAAAGGGAAGCTATCAGACTGTATTTATGGGTATATCGGGAATGTCAGTTGAGGACTATCAGGCAGCCCTAGGCATAAAACTATCCGGCAGCAGGGGGGTCATACTGTTAGAAGTGGCAGAAAATTCGCCTGCCCACAAGGCAGGTCTCTTAAATGGAGATATAATAAGCAAGATAGACGATGTAGAGATAGACAATATGGCGAAATTAAAAAAGGCCCTCTATAGATACAAGGGGGGAGATAAGGCCACATTGACAGTCAAGAGGACAAATGAGGAAGTAAAATTAGAAATAGAGTTTACGCAAAGCAGATAGGAACTTGAAAGTAAAGGTCGCTGAGGGCAAAATTTCAGCGACCTTTATGATGGGACTTTAGCACCATATTATTTAAATAAATTTTGTCCATATCTAGCTTAAACTTGCATATAAGTTAAAAGGAGATTTGCTGATGTATTGACATAGTTTGCCCAAAAAGCTAGACTAGGGTTGATATATTATTGCATGATATAATAAATATAGGGGGTGGTGTAGGATGGCTAGGGAACAGTTGCAAAATTTGACAGAACCAATGTACTATATACTGCTGGCCCTGACTGAAGAGAGACATGGGTATGAGGTCATGCAGATAATAGAGGAAATGACAGGGGCTAGGGTCCTAGTGGGGCCAGGAACTCTCTATGCCCTGCTGGCAAGATTTGAGGCTGAAAAGATAATCAGTCAGGTCTCAAAGGAGGGCAGGAGGAAAAACTACCTTATAACTGCTGAAGGGAGGGAACTATTAGATAGGGAGCTAGCTAGGCTGAGGAGCTTGATAGAAGATGGGGAAAGGATCCTGCTAGGTAAAGAAGGGACGATTAGGGACCAAAAACCAGACCGTGTCAAAGCTCATGGGAAGGCAAATAAAAAAGAAGAGGGAAATAAAAAACCAGACAAGGAAAGGAAGGCTTTTAGAAGAAAAAAAGATGAAAATATACTTTGGTAGTGATGCTTTTCCTCCATAAAAAGCCAATAGAATTATTGTAATATAGGAATTTATGTATTATAATTTATTTAGATACTCGAACTAAATAAATGAGGAGTGATTTCATGGCAAAGCTACTTTTGGAAAGAAAAGATGTAGATTTCAATCTGACATGGGACCTAACTAGTATTTACAAGACAGAGGAAGAGTTTGAAGAAGCGTTGGACCAGGCACTTTCCCTGGCAGATGCTATAGAAAAAGAGTTTAAGGGAAGTTTACATGAAGGGGAAAAGATTAACTCCTGCCTAGATATGCTCAGGGAATTATCCCAATTAACCTATCTCTCGGGCTCCTATGCATATTTGGCAGTTGCGGAGGACCAGACGAATGTAGAGAATCAAGAAAGGCAGATGAGGGTCTCCAACCTATCATCGGAGATTGAGAGCAGGATATCTTTTATAGATTCGGAAATAATAGAGGCCGACGAAGGGGTCATAAGAGAGGCCATGGAAGCATCTCAAGATAACAAGGGCTACTTAGAGGAAATATTGAGAAGGAAACCCTATGCCCTCCATCCAGAAGTCGAAAGGGCCCTGTCAGCCCTATCCAACACCTTAGAATCGCCCTATACTATCTACAATATGGCAAAACTAGCAGACATGGACTTTGCTACATTTACAGTGGAAGGAAAGGAATATCCCTTGAGCTTTGGCCTCTTTGAGGACGAGTGGGAATATGACGAAAACCACCAGATAAGACATGAAGCCTTCAAAGCCTTTTCAAAGAAGTTAAAGGAATATGAACATACCATAGCAAGTGCTTATCAAACACAAGTACAAAAAGAAAAGACCCTGGCAAATCTAAGGGGATTCGACTCTGTATTTGATAGCCTATTATTCCCCCAGAGGGTAAGCAGGGAATTATATGACAGGCAAATAGACCTCATAATGGAGCATCTGGCCCCCCATATGAGAAAGTATGCAAAACTACTCCAAAAAATTCACGGTATAGAAGAAATGACCTTCTTTGATTTAAAATTGGCAGTGGATCCGGAGTTTGAACCAGATATTTCAGTGGAAGAATCAAAGCAATATATAGAGGGTGCCCTGGGAGTCCTTGGGGAGGACTACCTAGAGGTAATAAAGAGGGCCTATGATGAAAGGTGGATAGACTTTGTCCAAAACAAGGGGAAATCAACAGGAGCCTTTTGTGCAAGCCCCTATGGAAGCCACCCCTTTGTCCTAATATCTTGGACTGAGAAGATGAGGGAAGTTTTTGTATTGGCCCATGAGCTAGGCCATGCTGGACACTTTTATCTAGCCCAGGAAAATCAAAACATATTTGACACCAGACCGTCCATGTACTTTATAGAGGCTCCATCTACTATGAATGAAATGCTTATGGCAAACTATCTGATGAAAAATACAGATGACAAGAGGATGAAGAGATGGGTGCTTTCCTCCATGATTTCAAGGACCTACTACCACAACTTTGTAACACATCTCCTAGAGGCCCATTATCAAAGAGAGGTATATAGGATGATAGATAGTGGGGCCAGTGTCAATGCCTCTGTATTGAGCAAGCTAAAGAGGGCCAGCCTAGAGAAGTTCTGGGGCGACACAGTAAAGATAAATGAAGGTGCAGAACTAACTTGGATGAGGCAGCCCCACTACTATATGGGACTCTACCCCTATACCTACAGTGCAGGACTTACCGTAGCTACGGAAGTAAGCAAGAGAATCCTAGAAGAAGGACAAAATGCCCTAGACGACTGGAAGGAAGTCCTCAAGGCAGGGGGCACTAAAAGCCCAGTAGAATTGGCACAGATGGCAGGGGTGGATATTAGCACAGAGAAGCCACTACTCCATACCATTGAACATATAGGAAGGATAATAGATGAGATAATAGAGCTTACAGAAGAAATAGAAAATTAGCTAAGTGGGAAGACTAGGCCGAGAATGAATTTCTCGGCTTGTTTTTAGTGCGCCCAGCATGGGCGTAAACTAGTCGGTGAAAGTCCGATACGGGGGTTGATAGTGCCAACCGTTAGCTTAAGACAAGGGTGTCCATCGTGAGGTGGAATCTGAAGGAAGTCTGCGGCAAAAC